>SDBU01000025.1_pt1 | contig 208889 bp, 195 predicted proteins | sample 2277071 | NCBI WGS metagenome assembly SDBU01 (sample SAMN10397929, study PRJNA504765) | marine sediment metagenome | isolation source: marine sediment core GS08_GC12, 126 cmbsf | place: Arctic Ocean: Gakkel Ridge, Loki's castle | collected 2008
GTCCTCGTCTGCCTGCAGGTTAGATAGCGTATGAGGACATTAACCCCTCGGGTGGCATGCTTTTACTCCGACCGGAGGTCGGAGGATAAGCATGAAACGTATATTAGAAAACATGCTCACCCCCGCCGGAGGCGGGTGAGAACATGCCACCCGGTCGCCACTCAGGCTCGCGATGGCGATAAGGGAATCCTGTAGGCGGGAAGCTTGCCTGCCCCGCGTCTTTTATATCAAACAATATCTTCTTTATTCGAATGTCGGCAGACGAATTGACGACCTACAGTTGCTGTCAGGAAAGGGTTCCTGACAGCGCAATGAATCGTCCTTCAGACTCGCGATGACTATAGGGGAGTCCTGGAGGCGGGAAGCTTGTCTCCCCGCAACTATAATAAGATGGAGTTTTTTGATCGGCTGTCCGCAAAATTAGCCAAGATTACTATTTGCTGGATCAATCATGCGAATCATTAATTAGAGATTTTATATTAGAAATACAATAAGCAGTAGCAAATCCTGATTGTTTGAAATCGCCTGGAAGGTCAACACTTACCATATACGCAATTACCTCGTTGCTAATTAAATCGATAATCGGTGAACCGCTCACACCTCCAGCTGCTGTCATATCGAGCTGTAAAACATCTAATTCTATGTGACCGGTACCTTCCTTGTTGGGGACAACGACATTTTGACGCCATGTAGAGATCATACCTTTTACTGCAAATGCAATAGGCAAAGTATATTTACTCGGAATAAATCCTACACATAAAACGTCATCACCTGACCTACTATACAGGGAATCCGCGAGTTTAAAATAAGCTGTCTTCTTCAACGAGGGTGATGATGCCTTCAAATTAATTTCTAAAATAGCGGCATCATAATTGATAGAAAAGGTATCTATTACAGCGGGAGATGATATCTTTTTTTTATGTTTTTGTCCACTGATCGTTGTATACCAGCTAAGATTAAAAGAAGTATCACGATAACACTTTGATTTTTCATCAAAAATCACGTGATAAGCTGTTAACACGTGTCCTTCCTCAGATAATAAGAAGCCTGATCCTAAAAATACATTGCTAGAAGTATTAATCTCAACAACTCTATCTTTTGCTATTTCTATAATTTTATGTCTTCGTTCGCGCTCAATATTTAATATATTCTGCGTCCAGGGATGTCCTACGGGCAATATATAGATAGAAAATAACAACCTTAGCCCCAAAATGAAAATATCGCTTTGAGTTTACTGTAAATCTCTTTATCAGTTTACATTTAATTAGAAATTTAATCACGTTTGAGATCTTCACCCCCCTACCGCCCGTGGCAATGCTTATACTTCTTGCCCGAACCGCACGGGCAGGGGTCGTTGCGGCCGGGGGTTTTGTCCACACGGATAGGTCTTTGCTTGCCCTCGGTCGGCTCAGCGCGGCGAACCGGGCCGTCGTCCAAACTCTGTTGATCCTGCATACCCGCCGATACCCCCATCCCCACCGCCGACTGCTTGGCGGCTATTATCTGGGCCTGGGGCATACGGGTCGGTTCGGTTACCGGCTTCATCTTGAAGATCATGCCGATAGAGTCCTCGTCGATACGCCCCATCAGTTCCTCGAACGCGGCATAAGCTTCCTTTTTATACTCGATTACCGGATCGCGCTGGCCGTAGGCCCGCAACCCGATCCCGGTTTTGAGATGATCCATCTCGTAAAGATGCTCTTTCCAGTGGGAATCGATAGCCGAGAGGAATCCGAACCGCTCCAGCCGACGCATGATATCCTCGCTTAGAAGTCCCTCTTTCTCCTCGTAGATTCTATGGGCGGCCTTTACGATATCCTCGATCACCTTCGGTTGCTTGAGGTTGTCAAGCTCCGATTCTGGATAATGTATATCGAGCAAAAAGAGCTTGCGGAGTTCTTCCCGAAGCCCCAGCATGTTCCATTCCTCGGGATGCTGATTTTCGGGGCAATAATGCCAGACCTTGGTTTCGATGATCTCCTCCACCAGTCCCAGCGTCTCTTCTTTAAGATTTTTCCCTTTGAGGATATCGGTACGACGTTGATATATCACGATGCGCTGAGAGTTCATGACCGTATCATATTCGAGAAGGTTTTTCCTGATGGAGAAATTATTGTATTCCACCTGTTGGCGTGCGCGGTCGATCGCTTTTGTTACCATGCTGTGGTTGATCGATTCCCCTTCCTTCCAACCCAGCGTATCCATGACCCGCTCGATCCGGCCGCCGCCGAAAATGCGCATCATATCGTCCTCCAGGGAGATATAGAACGTGGACGAACCCGGATCGCCCTGCCGTCCCGCCCGCCCGCGCAACTGACGGTCGATACGTCGTGATTCGTGAAGATCGGTGCCTATGATATGGAGCCCGCAGGGGACATCATCCTCGCATTCGAGATCTTTATAATATGGACATTGCTCATCCTGCTTCATAGGAGCGATAAGCATGCAGGCTTTGGATTTCAAGACCTCCCCGTGAAGCTTGATATCGGTGCCGCGTCCGGCCATGTTGGTGGCGATTGTCACGGCGCCGGGTAGTCCGGCATTAGCCACGATCTCCGCTTCATGCTGGTGGAACTTGGCGTTGAGTACAGAGTGCCCTATCCCCTGGCGTTTCAACATTCGCGAGAGAGTTTCGGAAACGTCCACGGATACCGTGCCGACCAGCATGGGGATTTTATTACTATGAAGCCTGACTATTTCCTCGATGATGGAATTGTATTTCTCTCGACGGGTCCGGTATATGATATCGTCATAATCGAATCGCCGCACGGGACGGTTGGTGGGGATCTCCACGACTTCGAGCTTGTAAATCTCGAAAAACTCCGCCGCCTCGGTCTCGGCGGTACCGGTCATCCCCGATAACTTATTATACATCCTGAAATAGTTCTGCAATGTAATAGTGGCCAGCGTTTGGGTTTCGCCCTCGATAGTCACGCGCTCTTTGGCCTCGATAGCCTGGTGGAGACCGTCGGAATAACGGCGTCCCAGCATCAACCGCCCGGTGAACTCGTCGACAATGAGGACCTTACCCTCCTGGACGACATACTCGACATCTTTTTCGAAAAGTTCGTATGCCCGAAGAAGCTGGTTTATGGCGTGGTTTTTCTCCGATTTCTCGGAATGCAGACTGTATAGTTCTTCTTTTTGCCTGGCCTTTTGTTCGTCGGTATAATTCTCGTCGGAATCTATCTGCACCAAACCCTCTGTGATATCGGGTATCTCGAATAATTTTTGATCGTCGGGGGCCAGCGATTTCAATCCCGGATCGTTGAGATAAACGGTATGCTCGCGTTCGTCGATTGTGAAATAAAGCTTATCGTCGATCTCATGCATAATCTTATCGCGCCGGTACTGAAGCTCCTGCTCGTCAACCAGCTTGCGCATGCCTTTTTCCTTAAAGATCTTGAGCAGACGTTTATTCTTCGGTGAGCCTCGATGGGCCAGCAAGAGCTTTTCGGCGGCTTCGTTCGCGTCGCCTTCATTCTCAATAATTTTCTCAGCCTCGGATATCAATTTAGCCACGAACTGGGTCTGCTTTTTCACCAGTGAGGCGACCAGCGGCCGCATCTCGTCGAACCTGACATTCAATGTCGATTCCACCGGCCCGGAGATGATAAGCGGAGTTCTGGCCTCGTCGATCAGCACCGAATCGACCTCATCGACAATAGCGTAGGCGTAACCGCGATGAACCTGGTCTTCGGCGCGGACGGCCATATTATCGCGAAGATAATCGAAACCGAATTCGTTGTTGGTGCCGTAGGTAATATCGCACTTGTATTCCCGGTGACGTTCCATCGGAGTCATGTTTGCCTGGATACATCCGATTGTGAGACCCAGGAATTCGTAAACTTTCCCCATCCACTGGGCGTCGCGGCGGGCCAGGTAATCGTTGACCGTAACCAGATGAGCGCCTTTTCCGACGAGGGCATTGAGATAAAGCGGCATGGTTGCCACGAGGGTTTTGCCCTCACCGGTAGCCATCTCGGCGATTTTGCTCTGATGAAGCACGATACCGCCGATAAGCTGGACGTCATAAGGGACCATTTCCCAGGCCAGATCTATCCCGCTGACATCCCACGATTTCCCCACCAGGCGGCAGCAGGTTTCTTTGACCATAGCGAACGCTTCCGGCAAGATCTCACCGAGCTTTTCATCGAGACGTTTCGTATATTCTTTTTTGTATATATCCGGATCCATGGAGTCCGGGTCTAAATCCTGGGCTGTCTCCTCGAGAAAAGCCGCGAGTTCGGTTTTGAACTCAGCGGTTCTCCTCGGAAACCAATCGTCGGGTTTGTCCTTCAGCCCTTCGAAAGCCTCGTTGATTTTCACCACTATGGGGCGAAGTTTCTTAGTCTCCCGCTCCGATTTGGTTCCGAAGATCTTCGTTATCACTTTCATTACCATAAATTCAAAACCTCTCTCGTATCTATCGGATTACAGTATATGGAGATATATAGGGAGGTTCAAGGAAAAAGTTCCGTAAATACTAATAGAGATTTACGATATTATTGGTAAACCGCCAAAACAGTAAGCTACTTTCTTGATCCTTCCAGCACATATTTCGCCAGCGCTTCGGTCTCCACGTCGGTTCCCTCGAACGGCGGCATATCCTCGGGCGGATTTAACAGGAATTCCATTAACTCGTCGACAGTATAGCTCTCACGCAAATCGACAAGTTCGGGGCCGGCCGACCCTCCGCTTCCCCGGAAGACATGGCAGGCTTTACATTCCCAGTCTTTGAAAATCTGTTCTCCTGATATTTCTTCTCCGGCTTTCGCGGCAGGCGCTGTTTCGCCAACCATCCTCTGGTTCATATGCATAGTTCCCCAGATGAGATACGGTTTTCGGGCTTTCTCACGAGCATATCCCCCAACGAAAAACGTCACAAACGCGGCTATCGCGGTGCCAACGAGGAATTTCCTGCCTTTTTCGTGACCTAATACCCAGTAGAGAATAGCGAATATCAGCGCGATACCTGCCAGGGTCATCATAATGTGAAGATACGGCTGGGCGAGGCCGGTCCAGAGTTGCGACCAGGGATTAGGCGTGGGTAGATTTTGAGTCGCCGATTTTACCTTGAAAAGGAAGCTCAAACCGGAAAGCGGCTGTAAAAAAATTAAAAACCCCCCGATCCCGGCGGTAAGCTTATTGGCCTTTTGATAATAATTTATATCGTGATCGCTGGTTTTCGATTTCCAGTAGGTCCAGAGAAAAACCGCCAGCGCTCCATTGATCAGGCACGGCAAAAGCATATGCAGAAACGATTCAAAAAGAATCGGATTAAAAAAAGCGTCCCAGCGATTATGGGTAGTCAGCCAATCACCGGGAACCATCATAAAAGACCAAATACCGTTTATCAGAAAGGCTGTAATAATCGCCGATAGAGCGGTCATGAACCCGAAGAATATATGTGTTTTAGGCGAAACGCTATCCCAGGTATTATTATAGGAAATCGAGAAAATCATCAACAAAAGGAAAAACAATCCCTCGATGACAAAGGGCCAGAACATCACAGAATAAAGTAATTTCGAAAATGTACCCCAAAGACCGATAGCAAGCACGATAATCGCCACACCCAAAACCCCGTTTATCTTCATCATATCCGAAAGAAACTTCGTCACCCTTTTGGCCAGAGAAATATAATCATCTTCGTTCTTTCTTCTCCCCAGCCACTCTGAGTAAACGGCGAGTGTCGAACCTCCGACCGCTATAAAGGCGAAAAAGACATGAACCAGTATTACCACAGCCATTATGAGGCTGTTTCCTGTTAACGGGAAATCAATCCTCTCCATCCGAACCTCCCTTAGCTCACCCTATTTATAGATATTATTAACGATTTATGGATGGCAAGCAATAAATCAGTGATTTACGAAAAAAGAAGAAGCCCCGAGACCGCGGTCCCGAGGCTCCCACCTTATTTTCAATAATGACAAGATCAAATTAGTTTACGCAGAATATCTCCCATATCTTTCGTTTTTTGGAAACGCAGGTCGGGATCTTTGACAAGACCTTTGGCGACAATCTTATCGAAAATCCTGGGCACGTCGAGATTGATCTCCGATGGGGCGGCGGGCTCGGTGTGGAGAATCGAATATATCAACGCGGAAAGTGTCTCGCCCTTAAACGGTTTCTGTAGAGTTAAAAGTTCGTAAAAGACCACCGATAACGAGAAGATATCCGATCGTCTGTCGACAGGCTGACCTTTCAACTGTTCCGGGGAGATATAATTCGGGGTCCCCAGGGCTGTTCCGGTCTGTGTCATTGACGCCGATTTGTCAACCCTGGCAATGCCGAAATCCATGACCTTGACTTTGTTGCCGTCGAGAATCATGATATTGGCCGGTTTCACGTCGCGATGAACGACACCGTTTTCATGCGCGAACTCCAGCGCGTCACAAATCTGAAGCATTACTCTGGAAAGAGTCTTGTAATCCCAATTCAGACCCGAGTTGATCATCGACTCCAACGTATTTCCGCGCAGGAACTCCATGGCTATATACTGGATATTACCTTCCTGGCCGACGTCGTAGATGGTCACGATATTGGGATGAGAAAGTTGGCCCGCGGCCTTGGCTTCCCTGATGAGTCTCTCTCTTAGTTCATCCGCTTCGCTCTCCTCGAGGATCTGGTCGAGCCTGATTGTTTTCAATGCCACGGGTCTGTCTATAGCCGGGTCGAGACCTTTGTAAACCATTCCCATGGCTCCCTTCCCGAGGGTTCCGAGAATTTTATAACGGCCGAAATGTTGCATTATCGGGGCGGGGGCTTCGCCGAGAGCGGTACCCGGGTTAACAGGCAAAGTTCCGGAATCCGGAAGGTTCGCTGTTCCCGCGATAGTATCTCCTGACGGTTGCTGTGTCTGATCGGCAATCGTCTCGCCATAACGGGAACCGGGAGTTCGATCAGCCCAGGTATTGATCCCGATCGTATCGCTTCCCGATAACAAAGCCTCGTAATCGAGCTCCTCGTCCTCCAGGGCTTCGGCCTCCCTGCGAGCCTGGGTATCCTGTTTTAAAAAAGGCGCCGTCAATAACATTAAGAGGATCTGAGCGCCGGGATAGAGGGTCTTAAACATTATACCGAACGATGAAAACATCACGTAATTCATGTTCAGTAAAATAACCAGGAATAGAAACAGCACCGCGATTCGGTTTACCAACGAAATTTTCGGTAAAACAACCGCGCAGAAGATTCCGATCAATACCAGTACAAACAGATTCACGTTATATTGACTGGCAATACCCTTCAGGGCGCTGTCGTGTATCAAATTTTCGGTTACGTTGGCCAGTAGTTCCGCTCCCGGAAGTCTCCTGGTGACGGGAGTGGAGAAAATATCGGTGGCGGCATAGGCGGTATAACCTATTATCACGAGTTTCCCGGCCAACTCGCGCGCCGGGATATTCCCGTTTATTATATCCGACGCCGAATAATACCTGAAAGTTTTTTCGGGTCCGGCGTAATTGATAACTAATCTCCCCTGGCTGTCGGTAGGAATAACGCGGCTGGCCATTATTATAGATCGTCCCACATGGACGCCTATCTCATGCTGTTGTATGCCGAGATAATGAGCGGCGGCCGTTACCGGGGCCGACGGATAAAACTCTCCTCTATAACCTACAATCAAGGGATGCAATCTGACGATTCTATCTTCGTCAGGTAAGATGTTTATAAAACCAAGGTACTCGCTGGAATCGGCGATCGATCTTACCGGGGGCTTTAATGCCGTCGCCCCCACGGGAGGAAACCTCGAGAAAGATCCCGGGTCGGAAATAGCGCGATAAGCGCTTCGAGCTAAACCATCGGGAAAAGTCATTCCCTGGGGAGGAAGTTCGGTCTGGGAAAAATAATAGCCTACGATAACGGTTCCCGTTCTCGCCAGCGAATTGGCCAGCGAATCCGTATAACCCGCTCTCTGCTGATATTCGTTCGCTTCGAAAGTTAAATCGAGGAGGATCGTTTTGGAATTCTGCGCCGATACAGCTTGCACGAGTTTGCCGATTTTATCTCGATTCCAGGGCCAGTCACCCATTCTTTCCAAACTGATATCGTCAATCCCGACTATAACAATGTCCTCGCCAACGTCCCTTGTACCTCTTAATTGAAAAATGGTATCCTGAAATAATTGTTCGGTCTTTTCGAGAAAAGCGGGCTGCTCGAGGTATATACTGATTACTAATACCGTAATGAGCGAGTATAGAACCAGTCCCGAAAATCGTTTTAGCATTCTTCAAAGCTCCTTTGCCCCGGCAAAAGAAACGGCTTTACAGCCATTAATTTATAGAGCGTCAGTTATAAAAATCGGCATTTTATCGTAAATATTTAGCGGGCGTTTACAGCAAAACGTCATAAATAGATGACAATTAGATAAAAGCTTAATAAGGCGATTTAATTTCCTGTTGGAATATTTTGATGAAATCTAAACGACTATTGTAAGTTACCCGGAACGGAGGGTGTGAAAAAACGTGAATTTTCGGAACCTGTTATCGACCAACAGCTAAGCGGTCAATAAGGTAATCAGGAAGCCCCACTTTTGCCATTACTTTTTGGGTGTCTTTAATACTGTATTGTACTCGTTTGAATCTAACCGAATTATCGTCGCTGTCATAAATCAGGTAACAGCAGCGAGGATCACCGTCGCGGGGTTGCCCCAGCGATCCGATATTGATCAAGTAGCGCTTGCTATCTTCCAGTATTTCCTCGGTTTGCTTGGAGAGTTCCACCGAACCGGATTCGTCTTTGGCGACTATGTAGGGGCGATGGGTATGACCCACAAGGCAGATTTTCTGGGTAAAGAAATTAAAATTCTCCTCGGCATCCTCCATATCCAGAATATAATGCCAGTTTTCCGGTTCTCGAGGCGAAGAATGTACCAGAAGTATATCGTCCAATTCATGTGTCAGGGAAAAATCGGACATAATTTCTATCGCTTTTTCCGACAGCGACGATTTTGTCCAGCCGACCGATTCCGCCGCGTATTGATTGAAGTATTCGGTTTCCATGAGACCCAGGGCGGCGTAATCATGGTTTCCCATCAGCATGGCCGCGGAAATATCGCCTATAAGTTTGACACTTTCATCCGGATTGGGACCGTAACCGACCGCGTCGCCCAGGAAAAAGAGCTTATCTATTTTTTCGGTTTTAAAATCGAGTACGCTGGCCTGCAGAGCTTCTAAATTGGCGTGAACATCGGAGAAAAAACCGTATCGCATCAGGCTTTGCTTTCCACAAATCTATAAACCGTCTTGCCTACCTGAATAATATCATCGTTTTTAAGCATGTAACGGTCGATCTCCTCGCCGTTAATCTTGGTTTTGCCCTTTTTGCCGAGGTTTACGATCCAGTAGCTTTCCTCTTCCTTCACTACCTTTGCCTGGATACCCGATATGAAAAATCCTTTGGCTTTGATATTGGCCAGCGACGATTTCCCTATGGTTACGACGTTTCTGCTGATGGGATATTGATCGAAATCGGCCCCGGCCTCACCGAGTAGCACCGAACTGCCAGCTTCGGCGGTTATCTTCTTATCACGCTGATCTTTGGCGATAAGCTCACGCTGTTTTTTCGTGTGCAAAACCATGGTTCCATCGGCCTGGAAGGGCGATCCGGATTTATCCGGAACCGCGTGATAGAAAAGGGTATATTTACCGATTACAATCGCGTCGTTGTCTTGTAGGATCTCCTCGGAAATTCGCCGCGCGTTAACGAAGGTACCATTCAGGCTTTCATTGTCGATAATAACAGCTTGCTCGTTGCTAAACTCGATCTGAGCGTGACAACGGGATACCCCCCTGTTATCCAAAACAATATCATTATCGGGAGTCCGTCCGATAGTCACTCTCTTTTTCTCGGTGATAAACTTCTCAATTACTTTTTCTTCGAATTTTACAATAATCTCAGGCATAAGCCCCTCCCGAAAAAGGCACCGCGTCAATTTGCGCAAACGGTGACGTTTTGTCAACTTATTGTTGCGTAAAAGGCGTATTTTACCGCAATCATGCTTGCCGAAATGACCTTGCAGGCCATTTCAGCATCATGTATATTGTCGGAATGATACCGCCTGACTTTAAAAATTCCATGGCTGTAATATACGCGCCGGTAGCCGGTGTCAGCGATTCGCCGTCGAGAAAAATCGCCCGAAAATTCGGCGCCGATATGACCATCTCGGAGTTGATTTCGGCCGAGGGGATCATAAGAAACAGCGAAAAAACGTTGGAATTAGGCCGTTTTGACGATTCCGAGCGGCCCTTCGGAATACAGTTATTCGGCGCCAATCCCGCTTCCATGGCGGAGGCGGCCATTATTATGGAAAGATTCTCGCCCGATTTTATTGATCTTAATTTCGGATGTCCCGCCCGAAAAGTAGTCGGCAAAAACGGGGGCAGTTCCGCTCTTCGCGACTTAAGTCTATTAAGGGAAATAGTGGAGGGAGTCGTAAGCGCGGTGAAAATCCCGGTAACCATGAAAATCCGCTCCGGCTGGGATAACGATTCGCTGGTCTATCTCGATGTCGGCAAGATAGCCGAGGATAGCGGCGTGACGGCCATAACCCTGCATCCGCGGACACGTGTTCAGGGATTCGGCGGCCGGGCTAACTGGTCGCATATCCGTCAATTAAAAGAAGGTATATCTATACCGGTAATCGGCAATGGTGATATTTTTTCAGCCGGCGATGCCGCGAGGATGTTCGATCTGACCGGTTGCGACGCTATCATGGTAGGCCGAAGCTCTTTCGGCAACCCATGGATTTTCAGCGAGATAAAGCAATTCCTGGCTACCGGTGAGATCTCTCCGAAACCGACAGCGAGTCAGAAGCTCGAGATGGCTCTCGAGCATTTCGACCTGTCTCTGAAGCATTTCGGTTTTCCTCAAGGTCTTTATAAAATGCGCTCTCGTTTCGGATGGTACATAAAGGGTCTCCCGAACGCCTCCCGGATAAGAGCCCGTTTGGTCCGGCTCGATTCACCCGATGATGTAATCAGCCTTATTAGGGAATACCGCGAATATGTTTCAAATTTAAATAGTGATTGTGGACAGTCCAATACGTTATTCAATGCCGGTGAGAGGATATCGTGAGCTCCGAGAAAATAAAATCGGTTTTACGCGGTGTAGCCGACGGCAAATTAACGGTTAATGAGGCCTTGCGGAAGTTACAGGCTTACGGTTTCGAGGATATAGGATTCGCGAAAATCGATCATCAGCGAAGCTCCCGAACAGGGGTACCGGAAGTTATATTCGCGCCGGGGAAAACTGATCAGCAGATAATGAAGATATTCGAACGGATGCGTAAGGCGGGCTCGGACATCCTTGTAACCCGGGCGGATCGTCCTGTTTATAATAAACTAAAACGAAAATATAAGAGTATCAAATACCACGAATCGGCGCGGATAATCGTGAAAAAAAGCAAGGCGAAAAAACCGATATCCACCGATACCATCGTCATAGTTACAGGCGGTACCTCGGATATCCCCGTGGCCGAGGAAGCGGCTGTTACTATCGAGACTTTCGACGGTAAGCCCGAGCGGATTTTCGACGTGGGAGTGGCCGGTATCCACAGGCTCCTGGCGTTCCATGAGAATCTTAAAAAAGCGAAGGTGGTTATCGTGGTGGCCGGCATGGAGGGCGCGTTGCCGTCGGTGGTGGGCGGTCTCGTATCCGCTCCGGTTATCGCGGTGCCGACATCGGTGGGCTACGGAGCGTCGTTCGGAGGGATATCGGCGCTGTTGACCATGCTCAACTCCTGCGCGCCGGGGGTTACCGTTGTGAATATCGATAACGGTTTCGGAGCGGCCATGGCGGCGTTGAAGATTGTGAAGTCATATTCGAAATCGAAGAACAAGACGTAAGTAAGATGATGAATTCAAATGATCCATTCAAAATTAATAAAATTACTTTCGAAGAGATATTAAACGATCTACAAAAAGTAAAACAGACTATTAAAAGTATTAATTTGAATTTTGATAAGAGCCGATTCGGAACGTACCACCAACGTATTGTAAAATTATGGGACGCTATTAACGTTAATCAAACAGAAAAATTTAGACGATCAAATGACTTTGAAACATCTATAATTGCCTTGGTAGAATCCATTGAATTAATATCCATTTTCGATAACTTACCGATAACGACTAATCCTGTTTTAACGGAAAAAATAAGAAAGATCTTAAAAGGTCCAATATTACCACGAGATGAGAATCATAATTCCAACGAATCCAGGAATACCATATTTGAATTAAACTTGGGCGCTCATTTTAAAAAAGCCACGAATAATGTAGATTTCTCAACAGGTGATTTTCTTTCTATATATAATGGAGACACATTCGTTTTTGAGTGCAAGCGACCTTTCGCTCAAAGAAACACCATGAAGAATTTCAATAAAGCAAATAGGCAACTATCTTCGAAGATAAATGCCCAACCGAATTATTATGGCATCATCGCCTTATCCATAAATAGATTATTAACAAAAGGTGAATTATTCCCTGTCGTTAATACTGAAGAACAGCTAAAAATGATAATGGAAAATGCAGTTCAGGATTTTATTTCCTTGTGGGAACAAAAATTTATTTCGAAAATTATTAATATTAAAATATTAGGTATGATTGTTCATTTGTTGGTGCCTGCTATTGTAGAGGATCAAGGAATTCCGTTTATTTCTCAATTTAGCGGAATTACGAATTTCTGTCTAAATAATTCTTCCGACTTTTTTAAACTTAAGAATCTTTCAATGAGCTTGAGGCCAATATAATGAAAATCGCCTGGTTCGATTGCTTCTCCGGTGTCGCCGGGGATATGATTATCGGGGCTTTGCTCGACGCCGGTCTGCCGTTCGATAGATTCGAATCGGAAATCAAGAAGCTGAACCTCTCCGGATATGAGCTCAAATCCGAACGGGTGACCAAGAATCATATCGCCGGGACGAAATTCTCGGTGGTTTTGACCGAGAAGCAACCTTATCGAAATCCAAAAGAGATTATCGGAATTATAGAGAATTCCGGCCTCGATGAAGATATTAAGCTTAAATCGATAAAAATATTTAACCGCCTGGCCGAGGCCGAGGCAACCGCGCACGGCGAATCGGTTGAAAACGTCCATTTCCACGAGGTCGGGGCTGTTGACGCCATTATCGATATCTGCGGCGCGGTGATGGGATTCAAAATGATGGGGATCGAGAAAGTAATTTCTTCGCCTGTCTCTCTGGGCACGGGTAGTATTAAAACCGAGCATGGATTGATGCCGGTCCCGTCGCCGGCAACAGCGGAACTTGTTAAAGGGGTACCAGTAAGACTAACCGGTATCGAATCCGAACTCACAACTCCGACCGGGGCGGCGATATTAACGACTCTGGCCGATTTTTCGAAACCGGAATTACTCACGGTGGAGAAACAGGGATACGGCGCGGGCAGCCGTGATCTTCCCGGTCTGCCGAATCTGTTACGGGTTTTTATAGGTAAAGTGCGTGAGAACATTGATTCGGATCGTATAACTGTTATGGAGACCAATCTCGACCGGGCGACTCCGGAGATGATCGGCCAGTTAATCGATGATATCATGGCCGCCGGGGCGCTTGATGTTTTCATCACGCCGATATTAATGAAAAAAAACAGGCCGGGACACCTTTTCACTCTCTTGTGCGAGCCGGATAAAAAGGATAAATTAGCGAAAATGGTATTCGTTCGGGGGCTGACCCTGGGAATCAGGGTTCGGGAAACCTCGAGGATGAAATTAAAGCGCACAGAATTGAAAATCGCCACCTCCGGCGGAGAGGTTACCGTCAAGCTGGGCAGTTTCGACGGCACCAGCATAATCCTGCCGGAATTCGACGATATGACCGAAGCGATGAGACAATCGGGAAAAAGTTACGATGATATATATTTCGAGATAAGGCAGTCTATGGGAAAGGAGATATAGATGGCAGTTGGCGCCGGGGTTCTGACATTCGTGGAGATTAACGATGGTAAAATAACGCCAGCCTCGCGGCAGGCGGTGGGCGTGGCCAGGAAACTGGCCGATGAGAAATCATGGAAAGTAACATCGGTACTTATGGGCGATTCGGTCGCGAACCTGGCCGATGAACTTTTTGCTATAGGATCGGATAAGGTCTTTATATGCGACTCTCCCGAGTTAAAAGAGTTTTCGGATGAGTCGTTTTGTATAATAATCGCTGAAACGGCCAAATCGGAAGATATAGCGGTCGTGCTGGGCGGCGCGACATTTGTTGGTAAATCGCTATTCGGACGGCTCGCCGCGACATTATCGTCTGGACTGGCGACCGATATTACCGATATCGAGTGGGATGGTGAGACAATATTGGCTACTCGCCCGACTTACGGCGGCAAGGCGATTGTCAAGGTATCTCCCGCGGGTCCGGGTCCGCAGATGGCTACTTTGCGCCCGAAGGCATTTGATGATCCCGCTGTAACTGACGGCCGTACAGGTGAAAAAATTGAAATCGCGTACGATGCTTCGAAATTCGGCTCCAGAACGAAAGTAATCGATAAATTTATCGAATCGGGGCAGGAGATCAGCTTGACCGACGCCGATATCATCGTCTCCGGCGGACGTGGATTGCGGGAGCCGGAGAATTTTAAACTCATCCGTGATCTCGCCGGCGCTCTTAACGCCGCGGTGGGAGCGTCGAGGGCAACGGTTGACGCCGGCTGGATTCCGTACGCTCACCAGGTAGGCCAGACCGGTAAGACGGTCAATCCCAAGCTATATGTCGCCTGCGGAATTTCAGGAGCGATCCAGCATCTTGTGGGAATGCAATCATCGCGGACGATCGTGGCTATAAACCGTGACGAGGAGGCGCCTATATTCAAAGTCGCCACTTACGGTATCGTAGGCGATCTTTTCGAGATATTGCCCAGGCTTACCGAGAAATTGAAACAGATGGCGGGGTAGAAGCTAAAAGCGGCTGCCGTAGGGGTCAGGCGTGCCTGGCCCCTACAGATACTATTCAATCGATTTTCGTAATAGAGAGCGAGGAAAAGGTATGAGCGAATCATCGTTGTTTATCCTCCTCGGAAGCGCGCTTTCGATCGGATTTATTCATACGTTAATCGGGCCTGATCATTATCTTCCCTTTATTGTCATCAGCAAAGCCCGGAACTGGTCGACAGCCCGTACAATGTTTGTTACATTTATCTGCGGACTCGGGCATGTATTATCATCGGTGGCTATAGGCGCCATCGGGATTGGCATAGGCGCGGCGATCGGTAATCTCGAGGCGATAGAGAGCGTGCGGGGGGATATCGCCAGCTACTCCCTGATCGCGTTCGGCATAGCCTACGGTATCTGGGGTTTATGGAAAGGCAGGAAGGGTCACGGCCATTTACATTTACATAGCGGCAAACATCTCGATTCGTCGAATGCCCGATCGATCACCTTCTGGACTTTATTCATCATATTCGTTCTCGGGCCGTGCGAACCGTTGATTCCGCTTCTGATGTTTCCGGCGGTATCGTATGACTGGAACGGCGTATTGCTGGTCACGGCGGTTTTCGGCGCGGCCACTATCGCAACGATGTCGGCGATTGTGTTTATCGGGATAAAAGGATTGGGCTTTATAAAAACCGGGTTTATGGAACGCTATATACACGCATTGGCCGGAGGTATTATCGCCGTTTCGGGGATGGCCATCAGAATATTCGGCGTCTGAGTAGTCATATAATTGTATCAAGGAGGGAATATGGGATACATCGATTTTAAAAAAACATTTGTTCTCACGGCCATTATCTTTCTTTCGGCCCCCCTATTACTTTTCGCCTCGGAAAATCCTAATCGTTTCGATGATCTCTTAGGCACAGATTGGTACGGCATATATTTGCAGGGCGGGAAAATCGGATACGCGTCAACGACCTTAGAGAAAACTAATCATCCTATCGACGGCTGGCGGATGAACACCGATATGACTATGATCATCAGCATGATGGGGATGACAGACACGATAACCACTAAAGATGTTCGTTTGTTCGAATCACCGGACGGCCAGTTATACTCGAGCAGTTCTTTCATATCGGGCGGCACCGGAGATATAACGATCGAGGGCTCGAGGGAAGCAGACGAGTATATTGTTACGACCAATATCGGCGGGCAGGCGATAACGAAACCATTTCCCTATCCGCTCGATTATCTCGACAGCCTTGTCTATTTGAAAACCGAAGTATCATCGGGAAATCTATCGGTCGGCGATAGCCTGCTTATTTCGTCTTTTGAGCCGACACCTCCTTTGACCGGAAAGGTACATCAATCGGTGAAAATCGTCTCCAAAGATGTATACATCTTCAATGGCGTCCCCACCGACGTTTACACCGCCGAGTGGACTTTGCTCGAGATGGGTATCACGGGCAGAACTATTATCGATATGACCGGGCACGAACTCGAAGTCACCCTCGGCGGCGGAATGTTGATGAAGCTCGAAACCGAGTCGATGGCTAAAACCTTCGATGTCACCTTCGATTTTCTCGCTGATAATTTGATACATCCGCGAAAGACAATCCGAAACCCTGGAAAGCTCGAATCGCTGAAACTCCGGATCAGCGGTATCGACCAGGAGGATATACTTCGCACGGATAATCAATCCGTCACAAAGCGGGATTCCGAGATTCTCGAGGTCGAAATAGTCAAATCGGAACTGCCGGTAAACACCCTCGAGCTTCCAATCGAATCTCCGAGACTAAAGCCGTTTCTGGAGGCCGGACCGTATATACAATCGGATTCAGACGAGATAATAAACCTGTCGCGCGAGATTGTGGGCGGCGAGAAAAACTCCTGGGAGGCGGCTCGTCAAATCAACGCCTGGGTTTATGAGAATATAAATAAAAAATTTACTCCCGATCTTTCCAACGCTCTCCAGACCCTTCATTCAAAGCAGGGCGATTGCGGGGAACATGCCGCGCTGACGGTAGCCTTGATGCGGGCCGCCGGCATCCCCGCCCGCCCCGTGGCAGGGCTTGTCTATTGGCCGCCCGGTGACGGTTTCGGGTATCACGCCTGGGTCGAGGCTTTCGTCGGGGATTGGGTCATGATGGATCCGTCATGGGACGAGGATATCGTCAACCCAACCCACATCGCCCTGGCCCGCGGCGACCTGCTCGAGCAGATAAGGATAATAAATCGCGTTCTCGGTAAGATAGATATAGAGGTGCTGGAGGCGAGGTAAAGAATAGACCCGATTTTTCAGTCAGGGCGCTTATTTAGCACACACCTTGCTATGGGTTTTTCCATCCTTACGAATTCTATTGCCACTTCCCTGCGGGTTGCCCTTGACCAGGGATGATTGGTATGCGGGGTTATAGTATTTCATGAACGACCAAAACGCGGTAGGCCGACCATGGGCCGGCCTCAGCGATGATTCACAGAGGGGTATTCGACGGCAACAGGGCCAACGAGGTCCGTTATTCCGATTACCATTCGCTGAATATCCGTTTCGACAGGAGATTTCATTTCAGAGGATCCAACTTGATATTTTACTTCAGCGTCTGGAACGCTTATAATCAGGAAAACGTGGCCGGATACTACTGGAACGAAGTTGACAACAAACAGGATGTCACGAACCAGTGGGGACTATTGCCGATATTCGGCCTGGAGTACGATTTTTAAAAAACGATGACAAGGGATAAGAAACGGATGGACACGATCTCGACTTGGAGCGTTGTCAAAGGAGTCATCTTAGCGGCCGGGGCGATATATATCGCCCTGGTTATTTTATTGACCTTGTTTCAATCGAGGATGATATACTTCCCGACGAGCGGTATCGATATGACCCCCAGCTATATCGGCCTCGATTATGATGAGGTTGATTTTATCGCCGACGATGATGTCGAGCTTAACGGCTGGTTCATCCCCAAAGAGGATCATATCGGCGTTTTACTCTTCTGCCACGGCAACGCCGGCAATATCTCGCATCGGCTGGAATCGATAAGAATTTTCCACGATCTCGGACTGTCTGTTTTTATATTCGATTATCGCGGCTACGGCAAAAGCATGGGGAAACTGTCGGAGAAAGGAACATATCTCGATATCGAGGCGGCCTGGGGCTATCTAACCGAATCTAAAATGATCAAGCCATTGGATATAATAGTATTTGGACGATCTTTGGGCGGATCTATCGCCGCCTATATCGCCAAAGAACAAGATCCCGGGGCGCTTATATTGGAATCGGCCATGACCTCCGTCCCCGACGTCGCCGCGAGGATCTATCCGTTTTTGCCGGTGAGGTTATTGGCGCGGTTCAAATATAATACGATAGATTATATCCGCGAAATTTCCTGTCCCGTTTTGATCATCCATTCTCCCGACGACGAAATCATACCGTATGAGAACGGGCAAAAGCTATTCGCCGCCGCCAAAGAGCCGAAGCGATTTCTGCAACTATCGGGCGGGCATAACGAGGGGTTTATGATGACGGGGGAGAGGTATACGGACGCGCTGCGAGAATTCTTCGAAAAAATGTAGGCGGGCGGCTTGTCTGCCCGCGACTATAATAAAAGCTTTTATTGCGTGTCATAATTTATTATTCGATAGAATCCGTTTAGGATGACCGCAAGCTTAGCAGAATCGCGGTCACAATCCCGCACTTGCGGGATGACACGCGAATAACATCCCATCTGTCATGCCGCACCTGCCGGCCGGCAGGTGCGGCATCCACTCACCGTCCGGGGGGTGGTTTATAGAGAGGGTAGGTCGAAACCTTTATGGTTTCGACAAGATGGCCGGTTAATGTCGAAAGGAAGAGCCTTTCGACCTACGATTCTTATTTACCACTTCTAATTTCAATAACCCGTTCTTGGCTATTTCTCTGATATTGGCATTAGCATGGTGTTCTTTGATATCTATTAAGGCTTGGGTTGCCTCAGGATAGCCCATACCGCCGAGATCGACCAAATATCCAACCGCCTTTGGACTGATTCCTTGTGCAGTATCCTGAGCCAATCTTATTAGACCAGGAAGAGCCTCTACTAAATTAAATCGTGCAACCTGCGACAAAGCCAAATATTTCGCTCTATTAGTATTTTCATCCTCAGTATTAATTGGGGCGTTTAAGATAATATCTAATGCAACTTGGGGGTATTTAGTGGAATCTCCATAAGTATAATAGAGAGCGGCGGCAGCGAATATTCTTCCTTGCCAGCTACCGCTCCTAACCGCTTCCTCAAGCAATGGTATAGCCCTTTCGTCCCTGTAATCCTGGAAAAAATTATAAGCCTCATTTTCGTAAATTACCGGCGCGGCGATACCCCATTTACTCCAGGATAATAATATTGATGCGGCAACCGTTTGAATTGATGCGATTTCACTATTTAGTGCTTCAAGTATATACTCCGAAACACCGGAAAATTCTGCCATTTGACCCAAAGCTCTAAGTTTCGCAGCTTCAGTTTCATGCGCGTACTTTGGGTATTCTTCATTAAATGCCTTTAACTCAGGAATGTTCATTATCTTGTTGGCTATTTTCTGAGTTTTAACCGAATCAACATATCCACTAAAATTAGCTAAAAAACTCACCAGAGCGAATGATGTTGATTCGTTATCACCACGAGATATTATTTCATCAAGAGAGTGCAACACTTGCTCTTCAGAGGGTACTCGGGGTTGCTCCTGGATTCGCTGACGCTCTCCACTCTTCCTGTCTGCTGGCTTCTTTTGGGCGAATAGCGGGCTATACAGCACTAAGAGCGCCATTATGACCAACTGTGTTGTGGTTGTTTTAGGACGCATTTATCCTACTTTTAAAAGTGCTTACCGTATAATCGTAAACTTCCTCGTTTTACTTTCTGATTCAGACGATATTGAAATAAAATATACTCCTGTTTTTAGCTCATCACTTAATCCTGTAACATCAATAATAATAGTACGAGAACTTAAGAATTCGCCAAGTTTAAAGCCATTTACTTTCCTTCCCAAAACATCGTATATACCGACTTTATATGTCATATCTGTATTCAATCCAGTGAATGATATTAGAGCCGTATTATTTGTAGGATTCGGATATATTTCAATATTCAACAAATCAGATTTAGCGCTTTCATCTTCATCTATTGCGGTATTGACTCGCATTATTCCGTAGTATAAACTACTATTTTCTTCATCGTAAACATAAAAGCAGAAATGAACATCTCCATAAGCATCAATATCAAAAGAACAGTTACCTATATCAGCGGAATATGCTTCCAAATACGACCATTCTCCGCTATTCCGCCATCCCAGGTACAGCGTATCGCATTCGTTATCATGTTTAATAAAAATGACATATGGTTCTTGATCTAAAGGTGAATATCGGATATTAAATCCGAAGGTATATCCTGCCATATTATCTAACGTATCATAATTCCATTGCTCATTCTCCTTTTCAGCAATTACCATTTCATAATCATTTGAAAAGTCTCTATTGAATGAAATTATCGGATTTCCATTATTAGAGATATCTAGTGAATTTGTGGCAGCAAAAGAATCTCTATAAACAGTATCCGCAAACACGGACGAAGACTCCCAGTTATAGTACATTATAACTCTATCCTCACCCCCGGAACAACTAACATGATTTATTGCACCATCCAACTTATAGGACAGAGAAGTTGGGGCAATTGGCAAAAAGGTTACGAAATCACGCTCCCATTCATTGTTTATTTTTATAAATTCTAATAAATAGGATGGATTGAGGTAATGTATGCATGTGATTTTCGGACTATTGCCATCGAGTTCAATTTCTGAATCCGAATACCTTCCATCGGCAGAATCTATGACGATAGAGAAAGCCGTATCCGCGTTAATAAAAAGATACTTAAGAGCCGTATATGCCGCCTTGGAACAATGCAAATTATCAAGACTGTCAACTTCGAAATCATTTACCTGCTCATACAACCCGGTTTCATATATATCCCATTGTTCATCAATATATACCGCGTATTTGAGTTGATAATTCGAAAGATCGTTATAAAGGATATAGGGCTTACCAGAGGGACTTATTTTGAGAATGCAATTCGAACCGACATTTTCAGTAGAATCTATTCGAGTAATTTCAATTGACTGCGCGAATCCCTTCCCGGAAAATACCACAAGAATAAACATCAGATAGAAAATGAAGCTGATCGTGTGTTTGTATTTTGATTTATTATTCTTACGCAATTTAGCTTTCCTAATACTTAAATATGGTCGAATTGATGTTGAATAAATCTGGTGCAAGCTCCGGGGAATAGAAACATTCGTTAGATGTTATGAGAGTCATAGAATCGTGAGAATTGTAAATAGGCTTTAAAGCCATAATTGCTCTTCCCTTTTAAAAAAACGGATAGCTATATATAGCAATAAAATATAAAAATCCTTTGTAATGTCAAGAAGAAACGACAAAATTTTTGATGTCAGATAAATCTGGCCATTTGGAGGTCTTGACTTAAAAGTTAGTTTTCTGCTAGCCGGGCAACGGTATAGCGATTGCCTGCGGGATTTCTTAAGTCAATATCGCGATTGAATCCCGAACCCATCCTTCAGAGGATAATTCGTTAGATACCACCTAAAATATTGACAGATCAAGATTAATCATACAAATTTACCGAGATGAGTCCGCTTTATACGATAGTAAATTTATCTCCGAAAGGATAGATTATGAACAGCTGGCGAATTTTACAGGGTATGTTTGTCCTGCTCGTGGCTTTGGTCGTGGTCTGGATATTTTTCACAACACACGACAGCCCCTTCGAGGATATCGAATTGGTCTTGAAAAACGGCAAAATCGTGACTGTGGACGATAAAAACCCGGAAGGGCAGGCGTTGGCCATAAAAAACGGCCGGATAATCGCTGTCGGTTCCGATGAGGAGATCGAGCGGCTGATCGATTCCGAAACAAAGGTAATAGATCTCGATGGCAAACTCGCGATCCCCGGTTTTATAGATTCGCATATGCATTTTATCGGATTGGGCCAATCGTTGATGGAGCTTCCGTTGGCCAAAGCGAAGAATTACAACGAGATAGTCGAAATGGTCAAAGAAACCGTCCGAAAAGCGAAACCGGGCGAATGGATCCTGGGCCACGGCTGGCATCAGGAAAAATGGAATAAGATGCCGTCGCCGAATATCGACGGTCTCCCTTTTAACAATGCTTTAAGCGCCGTTTCGCCCGATAACCCGGTACTGCTCTCCCACGCCAGCGGGCATCTGGTTATGGTCAACGCCAAAGCGATGGAGCTTGCCGGGATCACCAGGGACACTCCCGATCCCGAAGGCGGTGAAATCATCAGGGATAATAGCGGTAACCCGATCGGAGTATTCAGGGAGAACGCCGAGGATATGTTGTACGCTGTTTTGAAAAATTCTCGCGCCGAACGTTCTCCCGAACAGGTGGAAGCCGACAGGATCGAAGCGATCAAGATGGCCGAGGCGGAGTGTTTGTCCAAAGGTGTAACTTCTGTTCACGATGCCGGGGTATCGTTCGAAAAGATCGACCTGTATAGAAAACTGGCGGAAAACGGTCAACTCGATATCCGTATCTGGGCGATGATAGGCGAGAATAACGATAGCCTCAAAGCGCGGGGATTGGAATATAAACTTACCGATATCGGCGATCATCATCTTTCGGTCGGCGGTATCAAGCGTTCTATCGACGGCGCTCTCGGTTCGCACGGCGCCTGGCTGTTGGAGCCATACGACGATCTTCCCGCAAGCACGGGATTGAACACCGAACCGCTCGAGGATTTGAAAGAGACGGCGCGGTTCGCGTTGGATAATGGATTCCAACTTTGCACCCACGCTATCGGCGATCGGGGCAACAGGGAGACGCTCGATATATATAGGCAGATCTTCGGTAGTCCGTTTGGCAAGAAGAACGCGCGCTGGCGTATCGAGCACGCCCAGCATATCCACCCCGACGATATCGGCAGATTCGCCGTGATGGAGGTGATAGCCGCTATGCAAGGGGTGCATGCCACCTCCGACGGTCCCTGGGTGCCGAAAAGGCTGGGAGAGAAACGCAGCGAACAGAGCGCTTATGTCTGGAGGAAACTGATCGACACCGGGGCTACGGTCAGCAACGGCACCGACGCTCCGGTTGAGGATGTCGATCCGCTGGCCTGCTTTTACGCGTCGGTAACCCGCCGCCTTCCCGACGGCACCCAATTTTACCCGGAACAATGTATGACCCGGGAAGAAGCGTTGCGGTCATATACCTTAAATGGAGCTTATGCCGCGTTCGAGGAGGATTTGAAGGGCTCGCTTGCCCCCGGAAAGCTGGCCGATATTACGGTTTTATCGAAAGATATTATGACCATTCCGGCCGAGGAGATTCTGGCTACGGAGGTGGTTTATACTATTGTCGGCGGGGAGGTTGTGTTTCGGCGATAAATCGTGTCATTTTCCCTTGACGGCCTCTAAATTAGTCTTATATTGCGAATCTGTTTAGTTCAACATTTGGTTTTGATTCGAGGATAGAATGAAAAGAACGTTTCAACCGTCGAACCGTAAGAGAAAGAACGATCACGGTTTCCGTAAGAGGATGTCGACCAAAGCCGGACGGGCCATACTGAAACGCCGTCGCGCTAAAGGCAGATCAAGGCTTTCGGTCTCCGACGAGTAATCTGTTTTGACCGCCAATACCCTGCCATCCAATCGAAAGTTCGGAAAAAAATCGAGACTAAGGGGACGCTCGAACTTTTTGGAAGTCCTTAGAGGGGAAAAATCCAGACGGTTTACGGGAAGATTTTGCAGGGTTACTACGGCGGATTCGGAATCGGGGCAAACCGAATTCGGGATCTCCATCTCACGGAAAACAGGCGGGGCGGTACGACGGAACCGGCTTAAAAGGATAATCAGGGAGTTTTTGCGAAACAATAAACCGATATGGCCGTCAGCTAAGATGATAATTATCGGTATTAACTCCCCGATCGACAATGAGACGGCGCTTTTAGACGAGATTGAGAAATTATTAGGCAAAATCGAATGAACAAATTTCTGGGGATAATTCTTTCATATACGGTCAAGCTTTACCAATTGACTTTGGGTACCGTTCTGGGCGGCCGATGCCGTTATTATCCGTCCTGCTCCGAATACTCCCGTCAATCTTTAACAAAACACGGGGCGCTTATGGGAGCCGGCAAGACGATCTGGCGAATCCTGAGATGCAACCCGTGGAGCCCCGGCGGCTACGACCCAGCCTGATTTATTATGGATAAGAGATCGATAATAGGCTTCGTGCTCATAATGATCATACTGATTGTATGGTCTAATCTCTTTCTGGTCCCGCCTGAAGTGACAGAGGAGTTGCCGGATTCGACATCGATCGAACAGGCTTTTGAAACAGAGTTCGACCCCGTGCGATTCGACGAGTCCGAGGCAAGACCAACATCGATAACCCCGGCCGATACTACTATATCAATATCGCAGGAGCCTGAAAAGACGATTACGGTAGAAACCGAAAAGGCCATCTACATGCTATCGTCGCGGGGCGGCACGGTAACCCAAATTATATTAAAGGATTACCTGAAATACGACAGTCTTCGGGTTTCCCTTATCAGTATTCCGGAAGATCCCGAATGGGCGTCGTACGGAGGGCTTACCCTTGGTTACGCCGATAACATGCCGGAGTTCAATAATCTCAATTTCAAGGTTGACGGCGGCGATCTGTACCTTTCCGAGGGCGAGCCGACCGGCAGTGTAACTTTTACATACTATAATGCTGACGGCGCGGAGATTATTAAAACATATAATTTCAATTACGAATCCTTCCTTTTTGATCTCGGAATAAGTCTTAAAATGCCCCGGAAACTCGATATGGGGCAGGGAGTGACCATAGGCTGGTTCGCGCCCCTGGAATCGACCGAGATCAATATCGATGATGATAAGAACAAGCTCGGCGGCTTTTTCAGCATGGGCGGCGATTTCGATTATTTTGACGATTTCGATGATGGAAAATTGAGAAATATTGTCACCGGGCCAACCGATTGGATCGCCACCCGCACGAAATATTTCACAATCGCAGTAATGGCCAAAACCGATCCGGCGCAAGAGGCCATCGTAGTCGGCGATCAAACCAGCATCGTAGATATCGAAGGCGAAACCAAGCAGTGGAGTCGTTTTGGTGTCGGCATGACTTATAATAGTCCCCCGGAAGAGTTATCCCTCGATTTCTCGATTTATGCCGGCCCTCTCGATTATTATGGTCTGCAGAAAATCGATGGCGATCTTTCGCCGCTGGTGGAGATGGGTTGGAAACCGTTCAAGCCGTTCTCGATCGCCATACTCTGGGTCTTTACCTGGCTTTACTCTTTCATACCCAACTACGGTTTCGTGATAATCGTCTTTTCGATTCTGATGAAGCTCGTCTTCTGGCCCTTATCCATAAAGAGCGCCAAGTCGATGCATAACATGAAAAAGCTCCAGCCGATGCTTCAGGAGTTGAAAGCTAAATACAAAGACGAGCCGGCTAAAATTCAAAAGGAGACGATGAAGCTCTATAAAGAGCAGGGTGTGAATCCGTTCGGCTCATGTTTGCCTATGCTCGTTCAGCTTCCGATATTCTGGGCGCTCTATTCTGTATTAGGTAATACGATCGCTTTAAGAGGCGCCGATTTTATATTTTGGATTAACGATCTCTCCCGTCCCGATCCGTCGGGCCAATGGATACCGTTCGGTGTCGGCATCCTGCCGATCATCATGGGCGTTTCCATGTTCATTCAGCAGAAGATAACCATCACCGATCCCAAGCAGAAGATGATGGTTTATTTCATGCCTCTCATTTTCACATTCCTTTTCTCCAGGTGGTCGTCGGGGCTGGTGCTCTACTGGACCATGTTCAATATCATGGGGATTTTCGAGCAGTTGTTTGTTAAGCAGAAAATGGACGCCGAAAAAACGGCTTGATATATTTAGATAGAGATTAGCGTTCTTGAAAGCCGCCGCGGGCGGTTTTTTTTGTTTGTGATAATTCCCTGCCGTAGCCGAGGTCCTGAAAGGACCTCGGTCTGTGTTCCGCGTTTTTTTTCAACTTATAGGTCAAAGGCTCGTCGTTTCGACAACAGGGTTGGGGGGCAGATCCATAACCTGCCTATAGAAGATTCCTCTGGAATTAACACCTTGACAAAGCCAATTCATAAGGATAGGTTAGCATTGGTTTGGGGTACTTGGTCTTGATTTATTGAAGATATGAAATCGCTTAGTCATGGCTGTAAACATGGTAGCCGGACTTTGACCTAACCTCGAATATGTGTATACAATTCTAGGATCATTAGTTGTGGATTTTCTTCGATAATTTGTAGGAGATAAATCACTTGTCCAATCTTAAAGTAACAGCAATTGATTATAATCAGAATACTATTGATAGGGTCAATGTTAAACTGAGCATGGCCTGTCTAACCAAGGTTGTTTTTTTTGCATATGAATAACCATACTAATTATGATGAGAAATTCCAGCAGCTTTGCATGGAGGAGTATAAAGCTCTTCGTGCCGAGAGCCTGCGTTGCGCGGGAATTACTTCAAACACTTTATGGCTTGGAATAACACAATTTGCAATAACTATTGGGACATGGGTAATTTTTGCTAAAGATAGCATTGAATTATATCTACCTCTTCTAATCATTCTTGAGATAGAATCGCTAGCAGCAAGTTGCATATATCTCGGAGAATTATGGAAATACGCTCGAGTTGGTCATTATATAAGGGAAAATATTGAGAATCGAATTATTATATATAACAGGGACAAGGACAGGGACAGGGACAAGGACAAGGATAAGGATAAGGATAAGGATAAAACGAAACGCCCGTTGTTTTGGGAAAATTGGATAATGGGTCGTCGAGCAAAAGGGATCTATGTTGTTTCTATATTAATCTTGCAGATTCCATTTATTATTTACTTTTTAGTGTTTATCTTATTCGTCATTGCAGGTTTTACCAACCAGCCTGATATAGAATTGGTTTTTTTGGTAGTCATGTTAATTCTGGATTCGTTTTATTATTTAGAGGCAATCTGTTTGACAATATTTACAATAGTGGATGTATTAATAGTGACAAACATGATTCGGCTGATTAGGCAGGAAGGTGATTATGGACCTGCAGATAACATCCGATAACCACCAGCGCCGAAGCCTAGATATAGCCAATTACTGGGCCTTGGTCAGCTTCGTTATCCCCTGCAAAAGGGATAAGAGGGTAAACGACTGCGTAGATGCTATTTTTGCCTATGCAAAAGCCAACGCTATTTCAGTCGAGGTAATTGTTTGCGGAGATTCCTTAGATGGACCATTACCGGAAAGAGCTAAATTTATTCGAGTTACTCCTGCACATAAGGGAATCTGCATCCAACAGGGAATTTATCATAGTAAGGGGAAAATAATCATCGCCTGCGACGCCGATTTCCCGGTATTACCCTGCGATATTTCTAGTGTTCTTAAAGCTATGGAAAATGCCGATATTGTGATTGGCAATCGCTATGATCCAAATTCAGAGTTTTTAATTATGCCGCCTTTCTATCGGCGTTGCCTCAGTAGAATTTTCCGATTACTAAAACGTACTCTCCTTAATTTAACAGATTTTGATACGCAATGTGGTTTTAAAGCTTATGCTCGGCCGGTGGCACTTTTATTGTATGAAAATAAGGTTCAAAAAAATCTTGCCTACGATGTTCAAATTCTACTTCGGGCATTGAAAGCAGGCTTGCGAGTAGTGCAAGTTCCAGTTCATTGGAAATCTTCGGAAAACAGTACAATTAATCTGTGGACCTCCTCTTTTCCTGCTCTTATGGGTCTCTTGCGATTAAGCATCGCCCAAAGATTTAAGGATGCGATTTTCTAGTGTTTTTAAACTATAAAGATGCGTCAGGATGGAATCGTTACTGACATCCTGACGCCTTATTGCAACCCAAATGAGTTTGAGGTTGCCACCCTGCCGTCAGGAAGGGATTCCCGACGGCGCGGGGAATCATCCCCCTTGTCGCGGCCATCCATATAACCTATATTCAAAAATATGACGAACAAATCGCAAAACGATAACATCGTCGCCGGGGCGACACCCCCCGGGCGATCCGCGCTGGCGATAGTCCGGGTGTCGGGGCCGGGATGTGTGAAACTGGTCGGAAAGATCATACCGTCGTTAAGCAACCTCACGTCGAAATCCGCGCGGCGATTGCATTACGATTTTGTTTTAGATGCCGACGGCAACCCTATTGACGAGATCACCGTCATTCCCTGGTTCGCCCCGAAAAGCTACACCGCGGAGGAGATGGTGGAGATCATCTGCCATGGCGGCTTCGCGGCATCGAGGACAATCATAGATCGATTGATAGAATGCGGCGCCAGGATCGCCGAGCCGGGGGAGTTCACTCGACGCGCTTTTGTCAACGGCCGGATCTCGCTTTCGCAGGCCGAGGCCGTAATCGCGGCGATCGAGGCCAAATCGGAGTTGGCGCTCAAAGCGGCCGCCAGGAATCTCAAAGGCGATCTATATAGAGAAATCGAAAGGATACGTTCAGGCTTAGGCGACACGTTGACCCTGATCGAGGCCGAGATCGATTTCTCAGAGGAGGAGATCGATAAGACATCATCGGATAAAATCGCGAGCGCCATCAAAGAACAGTACGATAAATCGATAGAGATCCTGAATAGCTACGATTTCGGGCGGGGATTGAACCAGGGTTATCGAATCGCTATTGTCGGTCGTGCCAATGTCGGGAAATCGTCATTGATGAACGCGCTTTTAAAACGCGATCGGGCTATCGTAACCGAAATCCCCGGTACCACCCGGGACACGTTGACCGAATGGATAGACCTCGACGGCTTCCCGATACTGCTGACCGACACCGCCGGTCTGCGCGAGAGCGGAGATATGGTCGAACGGATCGGCCAGGAGCGGACTCGCGAGGAGATCGAGAATTCCGACCTGGTGATTTTCATGATCGACGGTTCCGCAGGCATTACCGATGAAGATCGGGAGATTTACCGCTTAATCGAGGAAAAGTCCTTATTGATCGTGATCAACAAGATCGATCTCGGATTGGCCGACGGTTTGGATCTTGACTCTCAATTCTCAGGCAAAGAGACGGTATCGATATCAGCGTTAAATGGTACAGGCCTGGGCGAGCTTGAAAAAAAGATCGAGCATATTTTAAGCATCGACGAATTCAATCTCGATACTGCCATCCTGGCTACGGAACGTCAGTACCGGGCTATGAAGAACGCTTGCGATGTTCTGGGCGAGGCGATATCCGAGATCGACCGCGGTTCCACCGAGGAGGTGCTGGCGACATTTCTTCGAGAGGCACTGGATAATTTAGCCGAGCTTGTCGGCGAGACCACCAGCGACGATATCTTGAATAATATTTTCGATCGGTTTTGTGTGGGGAAATGAACATGGTAAATGATACGAAAATAGATAAACACTTTGAGAAGTACGTAAAGCGAAATCGGGTCTTTATTTTGGGGGCTGGTTTTTCAGCGGGTGCAAGCGTACCTTTGACTACTCTATTGCTTGATAAAGCTATGATAAAATTCTCAAGTGAATGTCCTGGTATTTTCTCACGAGTAGATGCTTATGCGCATGAAAGTATAGAACAAGATGATAAAAAACCAATAGATTATTCCAAAATATCCTTTGCAGATCTCTGTACTTTTTTAGAATATATCGAGCTTAGAGAATTCGGGGGGCTAGAACGCTGGTCAAGTGCAGGGTCTAGGGAAAAACTGGCATTACGTTTCTATCTCGCAAAAACAATCGTAGAACATACGCCGTTAATAAACAACCTCCCCGAGATGTACATTCAATTTGCCCAGCAATTACACGAGAAAGATGTTGTGATTTCATTTAATTGGGACGGTTTATTGGAAATAGCCTTACAGCGAGTTGGCAAATTATATACATATGACTGGGGTATTAAAAGTGCCGTTAGGTTATGCAAATTGCACGGCTCTGTTAATTGGAGGTTAAATGAGCCAAACAGCCTTGGAAGGCCTAGAAATACGTTAGATTGGAAGTCATTAGATTTTATACAAGGTATGTCGGACGTAGAAGTTTATGCTACCCAGGCTCTATTGGACTTTGAAACATGGCAACATTACCAGCCTCTTGGTGAAGTTGAACCGTTTTTGGTATTACCGGGTTACGGTAAAGCTCATGATGTGCGATCTATTGCTAATCTTTGGTATAAACTAGAATTCGCATTTTCTATGACCCATGACGTTTATATTATTGGGTTAGGTTTGGTACCCGATGATTTTTTCATAAGAAGTCTGTTTTTATCAAATTTACCTTTTATTGATTCTTATTCAGGTGTTAAGGGGCGTAGGATATACATAATTAATCCTGATAAAAAGGCACACCAAAATTACAACTTTGTACTATCAACAGATTATGCAGAATTGCTGAATGAAGAATTCTCGATTAACCATGTAATTTTAATGAAGGAGCGATTGAAGAACTCTTAATTCAGATTATCTGTGGTCGGCGGGGTCCTCGTCTGCCGGTATAAGGGTTGGCGCAATTGGAGGTGCGCCCACCACGGAGTTTTTCATAAAAAGGAGCACCCCAATGCAAAAAATCAATCTTAAAAATAAATTGGATATGATCGACGACCTCTGGGTGCCCAGAATCGTGGGGGAGCTCAACGGGCAATATGTCAAAATCGTGAAGTTTAAAGGCGAGTATGTATGGCATTCGCACGAGAACGAAGATGAGCTGTTCCTGGTTCTTGATGGCCAGATGGATCTCTGCCTGCGCAATGAGACGGTTACCCTCAAACAAGGTGAGTTTTATATAGTATCCAAAGGAGTCGAGCATAAACCGACTGCCGATAAGGTTTGCTCGGTTATGCTATTCGAACCGTCAAGCACACGCAACACCGGCAACGTGAACCACGAATACACCATCGAACCAGATGATCTCGAGACGATCTGATTTTTGTCGGGATCGCAGGCCTCCCGAAACACCGACGCCTGGATTCCCGATCGGGGGTGAGCGTTGATAAAGTCATTGCGAGGAGGCCGAAGGCCGACGAAGCAATCTCTAACTTATTTACCGGCAATGAAGATAGATTGCTTCGCTTCGCTCGCAATGACAGAAAATTGGCTTTTTCAACAAGCCCTCGGGGCCGGGAATGACAAGGATTCGGTACCCCACAGCTTGCTGTGGGATATTCGAAATCATCCCCAACTATTTCATTGAAACAAATCCCCTATTTTAGTATTTTACAATATTATGAGCGATACAGCTTTCGAGATAATCGTGGTCGGCGGGGGGCATGCCGGGATCGAGGCCGCCCTGGCCTCAGCGCGCATGGGTTGCCACACCGCCATGATCACTATGGATAAGAACGCTATCGGGCGGATGAGCTGTAATCCGGCAATCGGCGGGCTGGCCAAAGGGCAGCTGGTACGGGAAATCGATGCCCTCGGCGGTGAGATGGGATACGCTATCGATAATACCGGTATCCAATTTCGGCTCTTAAACCGAAGCAAAGGCCCCGCCGTCCAATCCCGACGTGCCCAGGCTGACCGCAAGCTCTATTCGGAATTCATGGTCAAAACCGTCGCGAATCAGGAACGCCTCCATATAATAGAGGGGCAGGTTATCGATCTGATAATCGAAAACGATCATTGCCATGGTGTCATTCTGGCAGACGGATCGAAAATAGACTCCCAAGCCGTCATTGTCACCGCCGGGACGTTCCTTAACGGCCTGATACATATTGGGTTAGAGAACTTCAAGGCCGGGCGCATGAATGAACCTCCGGCTGTCGGTTTGACTGACCGGTTGTTATCGCTGGGAATCACGACCGGCCGCCTGAAAACCGGCACTCCTCCCCGTCTGGATGGCCAGACGCTTGATCTCGGGAAGTGCGAGATCCAGAAGGGCGATGATCCCCCCCCTTATTTCTCCAATAGATCCGATCATTCCCGGAGATTCGAGCAGTCGGTTTGCCACCTCACCTATACGAATGAAGCGACCCATAAGATAATCAGGGATAATCTGGCCTTCTCCCCAATGTATTCAGGCATCATAACAGCGATCGGGCCGCGTTATTGCCCATCGATAGAGGATAAGGTCGTGCGTTTCAGCGAAAAACCGCGTCACCAGCTATTTCTGGAGCCTGAGGGGCTTGATACGGACGAATATTATATCAATGGATTTTCGTCATCGTTGCCGAAAGAGGTACAATTAAAAGCGCTTCGGACGATACCGGGGCTGGAAAAGGTTGAGATGAATCGTCCGGGCTACGCCATAGAGTACGATTTCTTCCCGCCGCATCAGCTTTTCGCGACTATGGAATCGAAAATCGTGCCGAATTTATATTTCGCCGGCCAGGTGAATGGTACTTCGGGGTACGAGGAGGCGGCCGCCCAGGGGATAATGGCCGGGATCAACACCGTACTGAAGATCCGTGGCACCGAACCGTTCCGGCTATCCCGTTCCGATGCTTATATCGGGGTGTTATTGGATGATCTGGTGACGAAATCGACCGAGGAGCCGTACCGGATGTTCACCTCCCGCGCGGAATACCGGCTTAAACTGCGAGACGATAACGCCGATGAGCGGCTGTTGGAAAAAGGATACGTTCTCGGCCTTGTTTCGGATACGATTTACCGCGATTATTCCTTCAATAGGGAATCAAAGGAAAATCTCGCGCTATTGCTGAAAACCGGAAGGATCGAGATATCCGATAATGGCGATGAGAGGCTTAAAAAGATCTCCGCCTATGACGCTCTTCGCAATCCGAATCTGAATATCGCCGATTTCTATATATATAATGAGGCGATCTTAAATTATGGAATTGAGATTTTCGCCGGATTGGCCAACGATATCCGTTATGAAGGTTATATTCGTCGTCAGGACCGCCGGATCGAGCGTTTTCGAAACCTCGAGGATTTCAAAATCCCGGTGAGGATGGAATATTCTGATCTGAGGGGATTGAAAATCGAGGCCAGGGAAAAACTTACCCAATTCAAACCGGAAACCCTGGGGCAGGCATCGAGGATTTCAGGCGTCTCTCCGGGAGATATTTCGGTTCTCATGGTTCACCTTCAGAGGATATAGGCAGATGATTGTGGAAATCGTGTGGATATCTCGACTGTTATGCACAGCGAATTCGGTTTTTTCGCCGATGTTTCACGTGAAACATCGGCTTAAGACGATAATTGGCCGTGCCTTCCTGTTTGTGAATATGTTGTGGTAGCCAAGTGGAAAGCTTCAAGAAATCTCCACATTCAATCGGAAGTTATCAATAAGGTTTATTCCGCATGACTTTTCCTTCGTGTTCCGACAGTAAGATAGAACGATGGTTTGTGGATAACGGGTTGATAAAGCCATCGGAATTCACACGGCGCGCCGAAACTTTCCATGATCTCATTCTGGAATGGTCGTCGAGGATGAATATCGTCTCCAAAAACGATCTCGACAGCCTTCTTGAGCGGCATATTCTGGATTCCCTCACCCCTATCGATTGCATCCCTGAAACCGGACGGTTAATCGATATCGGTTCGGGCGCCGGTTTCCCGGGGATCCCCATCGCTTTGATCCGTCCGGAATTAAATATAACGCTTTTAGAATCCCGGCATAAGAAAGTTTTGTTTCTCTGTGAAGCCCGAAAGCGGTTGAATCTGGAAAATGTCAGTATTGAGGAAGGCCGTCTTGAGGATTTCGTGCCTGCCTCCCTTTATGATATAGCGACTATAAGGGCGTTACCACGATGGGAAAAGCATCTTAAAAGGATAAAATCGCTTCTTCGGCCCGACGGCCATATCATCTACTACAAGAAAGTAAATGAGGCTAAGATCATAGATTTGTAAAAAAAATATGTTTCACGTGAAACATTTTTCTTGCAATTATCGAGAATATAGAATACAATTCAATGATTATGAAACTATAACGTGATACAGTTTTAGAGGTTATATGGGAAAAATAATCGCTATCGCCAATCAAAAGGGCGGTGTTGGCAAAACAACGACCGCGATTAATCTCGCAAGTTGCCTGGCAGTCGCCGAGAAGAGAACGCTTCTAATCGATATCGACCCCCAGGGGAATACGACATCCGGTGTCGGGATTGATAAAAATATCATAGATATTTCTACCTATGATATCTTATTAGGAAACGTTCCTGTTAGGGGCAATGTTGTAGAGACACAGATCGATTATCTTCATATCCTCCCGGCCAACATAGATCTTGTAGGAGCGGAGGTGGAGCTTGTGGGGGTCGCCCAACGCGAACAAAGGCTGAAGAGCGCCTTGATACCGATAAAGGATGACTATGATTTTATAATTGTGGACTGTCCGCCGTCGCTGGGGCTTCTCACGATCAATACTCTTACCGCCGCCGATTCTGTGATCATCCCCATACAATGCGAGTATTACGCGCTGGAGGGCTTGAGCCAGCTGCTCAATACAATCAATCTTGTCCAGCGCAGACTCAACCCCGATTTACGGATACACGGTGTATTGCTGACCATGTATGACGGCCGCCTTAATCTATCCAAGCAGGTTGCCGACGATGCCCGGAAGTTTTTTCCGGAGAAAGTTTTCAAAACAGTGATCAGCAGAAATGTTCGACTTTCCGAAGCGCCAAGTTTCGGCAAGCCGATTTTGTTATATGATATATTATGTACAGGCGCGGCGAATTATATGAATCTCGCCAAGGAGGTGCTGGCCAGATGAAAAGACCGGTGTTAGGTAGAGGTTTGGACGCGTTGATACCGGGCGCGACCTCCCGGCAGAAGATAGATTCATCCTCCGATCCGGATCGCAAGGAAATTGCCGAAATTCCGATCCGGGAAATCGCTCCGAATCCTTATCAGCCGCGTCAGGTATTCGATTCGGCGAAATTGGCGGAGCTTGCCGAATCGATTAAAGAGCAGGGCATGATACAACCGATAGTGGTTCGCCCCGTGAACGATTCATACGAGATAATCGTCGGCGAGCGCAGGTTCAGGGCGGTTGAGAAATTAGGCTGGAATACGATACCGTCTATTATTTTAGATTCAACCGACAACGAAACGGCTATGGAACTGGCCCTGATCGAGAATCTTCAGAGGGAGGATTTAAATCCTATTGAGGAGGCGACGGCGTTTAATCATTTGATGACCGAATGTTCTCTTTCCCAGGCGGATGTCGCCGTAAAGGTCGGCAAGGATCGCTCGTCGGTGGCAAACTCCGTGAGGCTTCTTTCTCTCTCCGGGGAGATTCAGAATTTACTGATAAAAGGAGATATCTCCGCAGGCCACGCGCGCGCGCTGCTGGCGGTACCAACTTCAACGGAACGCGACCTGTTGGCCGCTAAGATCGTCAAAGACGGACTTTCTGTCCGGGAGTTGGAGAGGCTCGTCTATTCGGAAAAGCCGTCTCGAAAATCAAATCGTCCCAGAGAAAGGCCGGCCCAGATCGTATCGATAGAGGAATCGTTGAAACGAAAGCTGGCCACCCGCGTTACACTCATCCAGAAGCGCAAGGGCGGCAAGATCACGATCGAGTATTATTCCAATGATGAGCTTAATCGCCTGCTTGAGTTTTTCGGAGTACTGGAGAACTTTTGAGTAGAAAAATAACATTGATGGTTATCCCGGAGGGAAGTCATAACGTTTTTTCGAAAACGGTGTCCTCCAATTTTTTTAAATTTATCGGCGCGATTATCATAATCTGGCTTCTGGCTCTTGTGACGATTACAGTTTTTTATTCGAAACTCTCCATCTCGGCCGCGCGGTCGTCGATGCTCGCCGAGGAAAATGAAAATCTTCGGGGATACCTTGCCCGGGTGGTGGAGATAGAGAAGAGTTTCAAGAAAAACCGTGAACTGGCTGAAAGGCTGGCCCAGATGGCCGGTGTCGATCTGGAAAGTTACGAACAACCGGGGGGATTCAATTTCGATTCGTTGCTGGCCGAGACCCCGACAGGTCCTCCCAGCGATATTGTCGGATATTCGGGCGATTTTCAGATACCTCTTTCCAAAGATGAGCTTGCCAGGCAGGTCATCCCGTTCGGACGGCCGTTATACGGATGGATCACCCGCTCATTTACCGACGATGAGGATTCCGGGGACAAGCATCTCGGTTTCGATTTCGCGGTGAAAAAAGGGACATCGGTTTCGGCCACCGCTTCCGGGGCTGTCACGTTCGCCGGCTGGGATGATACCTATGGCAATCTGGTGATAGTTGATCACGGCAACGGTTATGAAACCATGTACGGTCACAACGAAAAACTTCTTGTGGAAGAGGGCGAAAGTGTCCTAAAAGGAGATGTGGTCGCGCTATCGGGTAATACGGGGCGGTCGTCGGCGCCGCATTTACATTACGAAATAAGGAAAAACGGGGAGGCTGTCGACCCGGCGCCATACCTGGAATGAAAGTTAAATGTTTAATAAACGACAGGAAGAGGGAGATATGAACGGAAACAAATCAGACAATAAACTCGGAACGATAATCGGCAAGGGCACAAGCGTCGAGGGAAGTATCAAAATCGAAGGCGCTACCCGTATCGACGGTAACGTTTCGGGGAAATTAATAGCCAACGATACAGTCACGATTGGCCCCACGGGAGTGGTCAAGGCCGAGATAAAAGCGCGTTCGATTGTTGTCGGCGGGCGTGTCGAGGGCAATCTTATCGCCAGTGAGAAAGTGGAGCTTCAGGCAAAATCCGAACTGGTCGGCGATATAACGTCGAAATCGCTTCTGGTGGAGCACGGCGCCATATTTCACGGTAATTCCAGGATGAAGGATTCGGCGCCGACCCCGCCGTCAAAAGGTAATCCAGATCAGGGAAAATAAATGGATTCGCGATTAACGGTTTTCGGAATAACCTTCTTTGTCGTCGGAATATTGCTTCTGGCATTCCTCTTGAGAAGGGTATTCAAGAGACTCCGTTATGAGGATCCCGGTGATTTCAAATCGAAACCGCCCGGCGGGATGAATATCTTTTTTGTCCTTTTCGCTCTTATCTGCATAGTATTAGCCCAGGGTTTTTTCTGGATGTCGTCGCAGTTGAAATCTTTCCGGGTATTAAATGAGTATGGGGATATTGGCAGGCTTACCGCGAGGCAGACCGACGACCCGGTTAAATCGCTGGAGATCCGCTACGTGCCCGCGTCGTACGATAGCGTGAACATAGAAAACCTCTTTTATCTCTCAGGAGACTCATGGCGTTTTTCCGGGGAGATATTGAAATTCAAATTTGCCCGCGAATATCTTCGCCTGCCGGAGCGATGTTACAAGACGGTCGCCTTCGACGCCCGCTTTCTGGCTCGACGGTCACCGTCGGGCACCGGAACCCTTTTCCATGCCAGGGAACTGGAGGGCGGCGGCTCGAAAGCGTTCGAGATATTTCGCGACAGCAAGTATTTCGGCTGGTTCGCCGAGGTGGATAGCTTCTCAAGCGATTTCGTGACCACCGAGGGAACGGGCAACTACGATTTGAATATCGAGCCGGACGGGGATATCAAGATCCGGTATTCACGGTAAGATTAATCCCGATTTCCGGTCAGAAAATGCCGGACAAACACATAGGTTTGTCTCTACAACCTTCCCCTGTTGCTTTTCCCCCATTTTTGCGTATAATAGGGAAACGTCCTCGGTAACAGCCGAGAGCGATCCTGGGAAGCGCTTTATAATAAACCGCAGTATTAAAACCTATAATTCAAGGGAAGATAATAATATATAAAACGGTAATTTGGAATTATCTTCTATGCAATAATAACGTATTTGTTTGATTATTCCAATTGAGGACAGTCCAATTATCCACATGACCGGCTTCGATTTCGAGGCTGTCAAGTCGCTCTCTGACCTCAACTGTCAATCGCTTATTAAATTTTACGTATAGAATCGCTTCGAGAAATACCCCCGATTGAATTAGCTGTGGGGAATTTTCTATTTCTTCGTTTATCACTACTAACGTATCGCATATTTGCGTCTCCGTAAGGATTGATTTCAGATTTTCTACAATTTGGGAATTGAATTTCTGGCCTCGCAGGAATAGCCCGGATACTTTATAAACCGCGACAAAATTGATTAATATAAAAATAATCACCAAGAGATTACGTATTATTCCATAATACCTATAGCGATCAAACTTGGTGATTATCATTGAATAAAACCATGCTGCCAATACAGCCAGGGCTGGAATGGACCCGTACATAAAACGCGAGGCGGTTTTTTCGGGATAAAGCGTGAATAGGCCGATATTCCAATCGAATATGGTAATGGTCGAAATGGATAATACGTACCAAAAAATAAAAAACCTCATCCACTTTCCTCCCCTGGCAAAAGCATACAGAAAAGCTGGAATAATCGCGACGGTAACGAGCACTTTAATCGCCTTGATTGCCGGAATCAAGATGGCCGGGGTAATTTGGATTATTCTTTTAGAAAATGGTGTAAGCGGATAAGCCAAAAAATACCAAAGCCGAACAAATATATCTGGATCGATAGCAATAGCTCTATCGGTAACTGTTCTTGTTTTAAAATAAACAATAACATACAGAATATAGTAGGCGAATATTATTATGGAATACAGGCGGTATGGTTTTGCCATCGGTGATACCTTGCTCGAATAGAAAACGAGGAAAAATACGCCTATCGTAACTATACCGCTTTCTTTAAACATCGTTGCTAAAAACCCCAGAAATAACACCTAAAGGAATAACCCGATTGTTGGTTTACTAATAAATTTCATAACTTTCATCGCGAATATCATTGTTATGGCGGTAATATATAGATCGGGAGCCGAAGAAATCCACTCAACGGCCGAGGAATTAAGAAAGAAAAATCCAAAAAACAACGCGCTCGAAATCCGTATTCGAGTGGAAAATTCAAAGATGCCGAGGAGTTTCCATAGGAGCCAGACATTGAAAGCGTGTAAAATAAAATTTATAAAACTGAATATATAGGCGTTATGGCCGAAAATATAATACCAGAGAGAGGTTAACAATGTATTCAGCGGTCGAAAATACCCATAGACAGTTCTACCTAATAGCACGCCGGGATCATAAATCACCATTTTTGCATCTGAAAGCCAAAGCCAGTCGTCGCCAATAAACTCCCTGTTGATAAAAGGCAGGTAGAATAAAATTGTCCCGGCAATTATCGCGAATAACGAATATCTTGTCCGATTACTGTCTCTTGCAAAGTCAGAATTGAAATCCATAAACACATTTATAATAGAATTATAGGATAATTACAAGATTCTATAGCCGTTTGCTAAAAAATTCCCGATTGCAGTAGCCTCGAACATATGAATTTAAGAACAATGACAATCGATTATATTTTCCCCTATTCCCTTTTACGCCGTTTTTGCGTATAATAGGGAAACGTCCTCAACAGCGATGGGGGCAATTTTGATAATCCCGGCATCGGACGATGCTTCAGACCCAACAGCACCTGGAGGATAAATGAGTTCCGACAAAAGCGATCTTAAAGCGGTTGAACGGCTTAACGAGGGCTTCACGGCCATAAAATCGGAAATCGGTAAAGTAATCATAGGGCAGAACGAGGTAATCGAACAGCTTTTGATCGCCATTTTAGCCCGCGGGCATTGCCTCTTTGTCGGCGTGCCGGGGCTGGCCAAGACCCTGCTTATCTCCACATTGGCCAAAACCTTGGAGTTGAAATTCTCCCGTATCCAGTTCACCCCCGATCTGATGCCGTCGGATATTACCGGCACCGAGGTTATCGAGGAGAACCGGGCTACCGGCGGACGTGAATTCCGGTTCGTCAAGGGGCCGATTTTCGCCAATATCGTCTTGGCCGACGAGATCAACCGCACACCGCCCAAAACCCAGGCGGCGCTGTTACAGGCGATGCAGGAGTACGAGGTCACCGCCGCAGGGAATACGCATAATCTCTCCAAGCCCTTTTTCGTGCTGGCCACACAGAACCCGATCGAGCAGGAAGGCACTTACCCCTTGCCCGAAGCCCAGCTTGATCGTTTCATGTTCAACATCTATGTCGATTACCCATCGGAGAGCGAGGAGAACGAGATCGTGCGCACTACAACGTCGGCATACGAAAGCAACGCCGGCGTGGTCATGAAGGCCGACGAGATCCTCGAACTTCAAGATCTGGTACGTCGTGTGCCGGTGGCCGATTCGGTGATCGCTTATGCTGTCCGCCTGGCTCGGGCTACTCGTCCGGTGGAGGGTTCGCCGGAATATATCAAGAATTGGGTGAGCTGGGGCGCCGGGCCGAGAGCGTCGCAGTATATGGTGTTGGGCGCCAAGACCCGGGCCATTCTGCACGGCCGCCCGACCCCGTCGATCGAGGATATCCGCGAGGTTGCCCGCCCGGTGATGCGTCACCGCATCGTCACGTCGTTTACCGCCGAAGCCGAGGGTGTCGACACCCTGCAGATCGTGGACAAGCTGTTGGGGGATGTGGCGGAGTAGGTTGATCATATAGTCGTCAGGTCGGGGACCTGACGACACCGATAAACACGGTTTTCCCTTGCTTTCAAACCATAGAATCTCTTATACATTCCCCGGAGGTGATCGATATGTTTAAGATTATCAGAATTCTATTGATGTTTTTTTTAATCGGCATTATGGCGTCGATAGCCGCTGCCCATTGCGATACCATGGGCGGGCCGGTGATCGAATCCGCCAGGGCCGCGCTTGAAAGCGGCGATGTCACGCCCGCGCTCAAATGGGTGAAAGCGGAAAACGAAACGGAGATACGGGAAATATTCGAGAAAACGCTGGCGGTCAGGCAAAAAGGGCCGGAGGCCAGAGAACTGGCCGATATGTATTTCTTCGAAACCCTGGTTCGTATTCACAGGGCGGGCGAGGGGGCTCCCTATACCGGCCTGAAACCAGCCGGCGAGATCGAACCGATAATACAATTATCGGACAAGGCGCTGGAATCCGGGGATGTCGATTCTCTTATTTGGAAGGTAAGCGAAAAGGTTTCCCGGGGAATCAGGGAGAGGTTCGAACACGCGGCAAACGCCAAAAAGAACGCCGATATCAGTATCGAGGCCGGACGTGAGTTTGTCGAGGCTTACGTAATATTCACCCATTATGTTGAGAAGATTCACCAGGCGGTAGAGGGTCACGATCTGCACGACCATTAGTGTTGGGACGCCGAGGGTGTCGGCACGCTGGACGTGGTGGACAAGCTGTTGGGGGATGTGGCAGAGTAGGAAGAAAAGCTATTAATTATTGACTTTTTTTGACGAAACTATTAATGTAAAGTACTAGTTAAGGGAATTATGGAAAAAAAATTAAAAAAACCACCTATAATCGAAGCGATTTGCGAATTTAAATTCGATGACAAGTTTGAGGATCTTATAGTCTATGGCAGTTTGCATGAGAAATTTAAAAATAACTATCCCAAAACGAAAAAAACAACGAACTTAGATCTAGTATTAGAAAAAACAGATGATGGATTTCAACATAGAACCATAGAACATAATCTACAACGTTTTATAAGCGAAGACGGTAAATCCTTACTTCAAGTTGGCCCCAACATATTAACTGTAAACAGATTAAAGCCTTACGAAAGCTGGGAAAGCTTCTTCCCCAAAATCAAGTCGGCGCTTAACATTTTTCTGGATATTACGAAATTAAAAAAACTTAAAAGAATAGGACTTCGTTTTATAAATAAGATAAATTTAAAGGAAACCGAAATCAAACTAGAGGATTATTATAATTTTAGACCTATGGGCGATACTCTCTGTGATGAAATTAATTCATTCATTGTCGGTATACAAATACTTAAGGAAAAGGACATTTTAAAAGTAACCTTAACGAATTCCCCTCCAGATCAGGATTTTAAGATGGCCCACTCTCTCGATCTTGATTATTTCTCCACAAATTTCAATGATGAAAATATAAATGACGCGATGGATTGGATTCATAATGCGCATGAAGAGATTGAAAATGCATTTTTCAATTGTATTACAGATAAGCTAAAAAAGGAGTTTGAAGGGTGAGCGTAGCTCCGACGGTTGTAACTGAAAAATCATATGAGTCTAACTGGGGTTATTCTTCGGGTTTAACCGCAAGTTCCATACCTTATTGCGATCTTGCTTTTCCATTTTACAGACATATTGAAAAGATTATTGATGCTCAAAATGAGATTATAGTCTTAGAATCATCCAGCATAGAACCGATATTTCGAAATCCGAATTACGAATCCAGACTGACAGATGACTTAAGAAAAATTCTTTTTATGAGAGATAATCAAGAGCCGGATCTTTCTATTACAAAACAAATCAATATTTTAACGGCAAAATTGCAGGAAAGTTATGAATTAGTAAATTCATTTGAAATAATCAATCATTTATTAAACCATATGGATTTTATTGATATACTTGAAAAAATCCCAACTTTTCTATTGGCCTACTTTAATAAGAGTGATTCATTAGCATTAGAATTAATAGATGATCCTGAAGACTTGGGGGTTGAATTTCTCACTGTTATCATTATTACTAGTGAAGCTAATGAAAATGCGTTAGAAAACCTTGAGAAATTTCAAAAGGAATGGTTGTCAAAAATTAAAGAAACAACAAAATACGATATTTGCTTTGATGTGGAATACGAATGAATTTTGATTGGAATGAATATCTTCTGTTGTCAAAGTATTTAACTGGTGAGTCTATAAATGGCGACATCACGGGCGCGAAGTTAAGATCAGCTGTTAGCCGTACTTATTATTCGGTTTTTAATATTACAAAATCACATTTATTTGAATATTGTCAAATTGATGACAATGCTCCTGATTTTAAAGATTATAGAGATAAACTAAGGTTGACATCGCATGTAATTATTCATCGATTATTAGAAGTAAACAATGACGAAGATATTAGTATCGCAGGTCGGAACTTATTTACTTTAAAAAAGAAAAGGGTTAAAGCGGATTACGATAGTAAATATTCGAGACATCATGTTAATCCGATTGCAAGAGATGTCAAAGATAGTTTTGAATATGCGGAAAAGATCTTAAGCGCTTTAAAACTAATTAGTGACCGCAAGGTAGAAATTAAATTAGAACATCTTAATAGGTTGGTAAATAATTAACTTCATTTTACTGGATAATTTCGAATTTGTATTTATATATAGAAAGAAACATATAAAATCATGACAACAAGTATCATACTCGAACTCCTCCCAAAACTCCAAGCCACCCTCGCCCGCCACGACACCCCCGCCAACCGGTCTAACTACCAGCGTTTCTTCAAGGAGAAGCTCGGCTACGGTTTACTATGCAGTCAAGACCGCGCGCCGGAGTTTTGATCTACAGGCGACGTGAATGGCCGCTATGCCGCCCCAGAGCGGGCGGTGATCGACGGAAGTGAAGCCGACGTTTGTCAACATATCTCGCACATCCGACGGTTTGTAATAATTCCGAGCCGAATATGCCAGATAGCTATAGGCGCCCCGTTCGCCCGAAACAGCGTTGCCCACAGGTTTCACAATCGACATATAATATAAGCCGGAAAGTTTTTTTAATATAATAGACTCCGGCTGGCTGGTCTCGACAATTACCAATCGTCCTTCCGGCGCGATCACCCTGAAGATCTCTTTTAGATAAATATCGGTTTTATGGTTTTTGAAGGTCAGGTTGCGAAAACCGAAAGCGATTGTCACGACATCAAAATAACCGTCATCAAAAGGCAGAGAAGCGGCGTCGGCCACCCGAAACGCGATACGACCGTCCAGCCCGGCATTCGCGGCTTTACGTTCGGCCAGTTCCAGCATCGGCTCGCAGAAATCGGCGGCGATTATCTCGGAATCGACGTTTGTTATCCTGGCCAGTTCTATCGCCAGATCGCCGGTCCCGGAGCAGAGATCCATGATATGATTATGTTTAGATTCGAGGCAAATTTCGGCCGCTTTCCTGCGCCATTTTTGATCGAGGCCGAGGGTAAGAATTCGATTTAACAGATCATACCTGGCCGGGACTTTTGAAAACATGCGGTAGAGAGGACGATTATCGGGGGTGTCCCCTCGGGGCAATTTTTTATCGTTTGGCATCGCTGTCATAATTGACGGTGAATATATTGACGGGTGACAAACGAGGCAAATGATTTGATCGTGTCAGGATGTCATCCGCCTACGGCGGACATCCTGACACATCTAAAACGTCAAAACCGCGGGGGTTTTGACCTACACCTACCCCGTCCAGAGAAACCGCGCGAAATCGATCCTGTCGTTTTTATCGAATTCGATCCCCTCTTTAGTTAGCAACGATTTCTGCTCCTCGTAACCGAAACCGGGTTCAAGCGATATCGTCCCCTTGCTGTTGATCACCCGATGCCAGGGAAGTTTTTCTTTTTTCGATGATGAATGCAGTATCCGCACCACCTGACGAGCGGCTTGAGGATTGCCGGCCATGGCCGCGATCTGGCCGTAGCTGGCAACCTTTCCACTCGGGATTTTCTTTATGACCGCTTTTATCCGCTCGCTTAATGATTGGCTATCGGGATTTTGATTTGTTTTCATTTTCAACCGCCGCTCCAGAGCTTATTGTAGCGACAGAACATCGATCTGTCATTCATTTTCAAATGTCTTATCGAGAATCTTCTTTAATACCCGATGATAATTATATATAATCCCAGTTATGAATATAATAGATAAAACAGGCGAGTATATCACTCATATTTTAGGCGATAATAATCCTGCCGCCTATGAAAATTCATACCCCGCCCTGTTCGAGCATTATTATAAGTTCTGGGCTAAAAGGGGAAAACCGTTCGTAACCTTTTCCGAAAAAGAGGTCGCCGAGAGATTGTCGCTGATATTAGGCGAATTACCCGATATCGAGGCAAAATTTCTGGCGTTCAGCCTGGATATCGCCGATCTCGATATCGTTTTGTTTGTCGGGAAGGATACGTCAAACGGCCACGCCTTCATGGATGGCGGGAAAATCGTAGTCTGGATACCGATAGAGAGTTATGTGACCCAGACGCTCGTTCGTGTGTTTGTCACACATGAGATAATTCACGCTCTTCACTATGTCAAATCGGCCGATTACTACTCAGAAAACACCGAAGATATGCGCAAAATGTCGCGCGAACTTATCACCGAGGGGCTGGCGACCTATCTTACTGCCGAAATCCTCGGTATCGACGAACTTACCGCGTTATGGGCCGATTATCTTCCGGTTGATAAGGCAATACTCTGGTTTAACGAGTGTGAAAGACGAGAAACCGAGTTATTTAAGTACATTCTCGATAATTTTAATCATAGCGGCTCCGATATCAGGCTTTTCCAGGCGGCCGATCCCGATGATATCCTCAAATTCAGAGCCGGGTATTACGCGGGGATGAAAATTGTCGAACGGATCGAGCGGACTATGAATATCAGGCCGATAGAGCTCCTGGATATCCCCAAAAATGAATTTGAAAAATCGGTTTATCGCTTATTAAAATCGACAATAAAATAAAAAAATCCCGACGGCCTCTGGGCGAATGACAATTATTATCCCATAAAAGAAATTGCCGGAATCTTAATTCTTATTGTATCATGCGGTCGTCATTTGATCGGAGAAAAACAAGAACGGGGAAAGCAATGGACGAGATAATATCTTATTACGAGAGCTTCGATGAGGCAAGCCGACTGGCTGGAGGTCACACATCGCTGGAATTTACCCGCACCCTGGAACTTATGGAACGATACCTGCCGTCGCCACCGGCGGTAGTCCTCGATATCGGCGGAGCGGCAGGCGTTTACTCATACCCGCTTGCCAAAAAAGGGTACGAGGTTCATCTGATCGACCCGGTTGAAAAACATCTCGAACAAGCAAGAGAAGCGTCGGCAAAACAACCGAATCACACACTCGCCGGCATTTCCTCGGGCGACGCTCGCGCGCTCGAATGGCCCGACTCGTCTGTCGATATTGCCCTGTTGATGGGGCCGTTATACCACCTGACCGATCGGAATGACAGGCTAAAGGCGTTGCGGGAGGCTTATCGGGTTCTTCGCGACGGCGGCCTTTTATTCGCCACCTTTATCTCGCGGTACGCGTCGGTGCTTGACGGATTGGTATTCGGTTTCGTTCACGATCCTAAGTTTTTCGAGATAGTCAAACAGGATTTAAAGGATGGACAGCATCGAAACCCGACAGATAATGCCGATTATTTCACGTCCTCCTATTTCCATCATCCCGACGAGATAGAACCAGAGATAAATGAGGCCGGATTTCACGTCGAGAAGATTCTCGCTATCGAGGGTCCCGGCTGGCTTGTTCGTGATCTTGATTCCAAGATGAAAACCGCTCTCAAACGCGAGCGGATTCTCGAAATTATAAGGATGCTCGAGGAGGATCGATCGCTGTTGCCGTTAAGCGATCATATCGCCGCGGTAGCGAGGAAATAGCGGTTAATTGGCTAATTGATAGCTCTTCAATTCCCAGATTTCATTTAAATCGACCATGGGCCAGCCGATCGTGCAGAACGAATGCCTGTAAATCCATACGGGGCCAACATGTGGCACAAACCATTCGGAATGCGTGCCATAACAATTAAAACCGCCGGATCTGCCTCTGATATCATAAGCGTTGGCGAATCGACGCGCGGGGACATCGATCGCACCCTTTTGATCGACAGAATAATCCCAAGCGCATGATTGGCCGCAATCCCATTCATTTCCCACCGATAACGGAAAAACGTATCTCTTGGCCAAACCCTGGGAACGAACAGCGTGGAATGTAACCGTATCGTCCTCGACAGAAACATACATGGTATCGGTGTTTTCGTCGCCCGCGAAAACCCAGAGTGTGACAGGCATATCCCATAAAGTCGCCGTATCGGCGATAGAAATCGTCATGTCATACGATTGCTCCGTCAGGCTGTCATAGACCGCGTACACCCATACCGAACCGACTTCGTTCGGGAAATAGTCGTTGGACGGCGACGTACCTGTGCTTTTATCGCCGCAACTAAATAAGACAATCGAAATAGCAATCAGGATCAACGTAATGATCGGTTTCATAATCGACCTCCTTCGATCTATATATACAAATTATAATCAAATATATTCCCGGCGCATTAAAAATGCAGTAACCCCCCTGAAATCCCATGTCATAAGAAATATCGATTGCTAAACTTAATGAATACTCTTATTAAAACGTCGGAATAAGAAACCGGTATCCGGGAGTAAGCCGATAATTTTCTTTATCGAACTAATTATGCAAGGAGGTAAGCGATGTATGATCTTTTAAGGTTTCTACACATTATCACCGCCGTATTCATGTCGGTGCCGCTCTATAACCTGATTGTCGTAAATGAGCGGGGCAGGTTGGGCAGAGATGTTCCAACCGACGTCGATAAGTATTTCGAGAATATCATCCGCGGAGGGGCCGGACGATGTTTCGTTTTTCAAATGACGGTTTTTATCACCGGCATATTATTATTGATCACGGGTAGCCTGGGGATAGCCGCCCTCTGGACAGACCTTGTAATCGGCTTAAAGACTATTCTTTTAGTTGCCCTTACTTTTCTCCTGGCCCATGTCAATTTCAATATTCAATCGAAAATCGACATCGCTATAGAAGGCATATCGGGGCCGAGACTGCCCGATGATATTCTTTCGGTAATCGGTCCGTTGAGATCTCGTAGAAAGAAGTTCGCCGCCTTCTGCCTCTTTCTGTTGATCGGCGAGATAATTCTGGGGGCCCAGGTTTATTCGAGGTTCGGGCTTATTTTAACTATCGCTTTATTTATAGTCGGCGCGTTGTTCAGCTGGCACGCCTTTAAGAGCCGTTTAAGATTCGGCTGGATATAGTATTTACGGCGCCTGCACCCTGAAGTTAATCATCCCCTTTTTTCATCAGATGAGCTGTTGGCGGAATTTCGGCCTTTAAGCGCTATTATCGACAATTTCCAACGCGGTATTGAATCTAATTACTATTTTCAGAAATATCATATTAACTTACATAGAGGTACATAATAATATCTTTGTCGGTTTATAATATCAAAAGATCAGGAACCGGGTTAAAGATATCTCCGTTAATAAATTAAACCGGTTTTTTCCTAATCAGGGGGAAGTGTGACAGCGATAAAAAGTATTTCATCATATGGAGACATGTAATCATGGGGTTTTTAAGTAAACTTTTCAACAAACCTCCGAAGCCGGGCAAACCTATAGAAATTACCGACGAGACTTTTCAGGCCGAGGTAATCGACTCGGAAATTCCGGGGCTGGTCGATTTCTGGGCGTCGTGGTGCGCCCCGTGCAAGGTTATGGGCGGGCTGTTGAACGATGTCGGTCCCGAGTATGAGGGACGAGTGAATATATTCAAGCTGAATGTCGATCAAAATCCTCAAACGGCGGCCAAATTCGGGATAAAGTCTATCCCGACGATGATAATATTTAAAGGCGGCAAGCAGGTCGAAAGAATCACCGGGCTATTGCCGTTGAATCCGTTAAGGCAAAAACTTGATAAGCTGGCCGGATAGGCGGGTAATATGAAACATCCTATATCGTTTCGCTGTATTTAGAATAATGATTAAGATTGTCAAAGCCGATCAACGTTACTACTCCGATTTCGGATGGTTGAAAACATACTGGCTATTTTCGTTCGCCGATTATAACGATCCCGCCAATATCAGTCATGGCGCCTTGCGGGTTTTCAACGACGATATAATCGATCCGGGGACCGGTTTCCCGACACACCCTCATCACGAGATGGAGATTATCACATTCGTACTATCGGGCGAGATTACCCATGAGGATAGCATGGGACATAAGACCGTTATTAAACCGGGCGATGTCCAACGAATGTCGGCGGGAACCGGCTTGACTCATTCCGAACATAATTACGGAGATAAGCCGGCGCGTTTCTACCAGATCTGGATATTCCCCGACAGGAAAGGTTTGAAACCGTCGTATGATCAGAAATCGTTTGAGCCGTCGGAATGGCGTAACCGGCTCCTGCCAATCGTTTCTGGAAAAGATTCCGATGATGTCGTATCGATTCATACCGATGCTTCCATATACAGGAGCGCTATCGATCCGGATGAGAAGATCGATTATATCACCGACGATTCCCGCATGATGTTCGTTTATCTTACCGACGGCGAGTTGAGGATAAACAACGAGATATTGCGCAAGAACGACCAGGCCCGCATATCCGGCGAAACAAAGATTCTGCTGGAAGCGGTACAGAAATCCGATCTCATTATGATGGACGTGCCAGCCAGAGAGGGGTGGGGGTAGGAATTTTAAGTTATCCGGCCTTCTAAAATGGAATAAAAACGAATCCCATTTGTATGTTATTGTAAGATAAAGTTATATTTGATCCGAGAACTTATCTGGAGGGCATCATGAAGGTTAAAGCCATAATATTGTTTTCGGCGGCCGTAATTATATTTATTTCTTGCGATGATAAAGGGCCGTCGCCCTTGCCGGATTTCACCGTGAAAGTTATCGATGATCAGGGGCAATTGTTAGAAGGAGCTTTTATCGAAGGGGGGATTGATTGGGATCATTTCAGGGTAGCGACCGATAACCGGGGAAAGGCTGTGGTTCCAGGCCACGCCCGTAATAACAGGGTGACCATCTTTAAAAACAACTATTTTTCAATATATGAAAATTTCCTGATACCTGATGATTACGTTTTAACTCCGACGCCATTCATCCTCACGGAAATCGGGAGTCTGGAGGGGGATGCCATTCGGTTCAAATCGGGCCGGATAATAACAGTCACCTATCAGGGAGCTTATCATGTTTACAGTTACGACGATAACGGGGTATCGGAAATAGCTTCGGCGCAACTGCCCCCTGGTGCGCGAAATTTCCAACTTTACGGCGACACTTTGTGGTATGCGTCGCATGACGAGGGTATCTACGCTTTTTCGCTGGATGACACTTTTAATCCTCAACAACTACTTCATCTAAACATAAGCGGCGTATTATGGCCATACGCCAAAAAAGATACCATTATTGCAGTTGGTAGTTATTTTGGTAGCGGACCGGTTCGGGTTTTTTCCCACGATTGGCAAAGCGATTTCACGCCCTTGGACAGCATCGGAGATTTCCTGGTCCGCAAGATGAAATTTATTTCAGATTATCTCATCATTATCGGTAACTATTATAATCTCCCTACCATATTCAATCTTCGCGACCCGACCGATATTCGCCTGGTCTACAACGGCGATAATCCGGAATACAATTTCGGATTTTTTCACGGCGATACTCTCGTCTTAAGATCAACACACGGAAACGCCTGGTATGGTCATGGTTATTTAGAGATCGATCTATCCGATCCGGCGAATCCATCGGACCTCGATGGATTCACCGCCCGGGGACGAATCGAAGATATCGCCGATGATTCCACCGCTGTGGGACGATATTACTATCATGACAGCGCTCTTAGTGTTTTCAGGCGCAACTCCCAAGGAGATTTTGAGACGATCGCCATCGTATCGGAATTTTATGGTCACAAAGAGCATCAAGGCTGCAATCCTCCTTATTTCATAATCGGTGATCGCTTATGGAAAATGGAGGAAAGATAACCCCGGCCACTTTTTTATCGCCGATTACTTGAATTCCCCCCTCTCTAAAGTGTATTTTGTATCGATAAGGGAGGTATTGCATGATGACATTAGGCGCGATTCTGCTTCTGATCGCCGACCTCTGGGCAATTATTAGATGCTGGAATTCGACTTTGAGCCTGACGGCGAAATTCCTCTGGACTCTTTTGATCTTCTTCTTCCCCTTAGGCGGGCTGATTCTCTTTATCCTCTTCGGCCGTGCCAGGTCGGCAACGGCGAGTTATAGATAAAAAGCACAAACGATATCAAACGCTTTGCTAATCGTGTAAGAGCCATTATTCCGCCATGGGAATATATTTCTATGGCGTGTCTCGCGAAATCATACGAAACGATATGCCTATACCGATATAGACTTGAAAATACTGCGGGTGGATTGTAACCGAATTTTCGCCAAGTTGCTGCGGCAGAGAGAAGGTTTTTAGATATCTTACGCCTCCGTCAAGCGCGATTGTGTTGGAAAAATTCAAATCTACGCCGAGAGTGATATCGTAGCCGAAAACCCATTTTCCCTTTTTTCGTAAATTCTGTCGAATTTCGTTCTCACGATCGCTGTCATCGGGAACTACAACATCGGTCTTAATTCCATAATAAATCAGCGCCAGGTTTATCCCCGCGTGAGGGCGAATGAACCCGTTACCATGCCCCCCTACCTGAGACCCGATATATGATCTGATATAATCCTGGCTGGTTTGCTGTTCAACTCTTAATCCGGTGAGATTATCATTGAAGACGATGGTTTCGCTGAGCAGATTTGCGATATCAATTCCTGCCACGCCCGCAACCCCATTCCGAAACTGTGGAACCGGGACGACAACGTGCAGTCCTCCTCCCCAACCAGGCCGGCTGTAATTTTCCGCGTCTTTACCGTCGGGCGCCATGCGAATGCCATAGATACCCAATTTGCCCCCGGCTGTGGCATCGGAAAATCCTATCGATAGCGTTACAAGCGCCATAATCGCGATCCGGCGTTTCCAACGCGAGGAAATTTCTTTTTTCATAATGACTCCTGATTTAGGCTTAACATTAATCACGCTTACGCATAAATATATCGGCCGGGGGGAGGGAATAATCAATGCTAATATTAATAGTGACGCGGATTTTGCCAATCTATTATTACGATTTTTAGGAAATATTTTTCCGCCGGTTTGTCCCCCCTCTTTAACCGCTAATCAAGGTCGGCTACTACGACCGTGTTTGTAATCTGCCCCGCTTGTGGCGGGGTCCATGTCTGCCGACGGATGAGGTGGCTCACCGGGAGGTACACCAACCGCAGAAGAAGCCTATCCGCTCTCTACGATCTTGCTTTTCAAAATCGATTTGAATATACTGGCCTCATGGCCAACGTTAAAAAGTCGTGGGATAAGATCGCCAGGCACTACCGTAAACGTTACGAGATCTCGACCGAGATAGTCCATTACGGCCCCCTCTGCCCCGGTGAGGATAAACTGGGACTCCTGGGGAATATCAAGGGCAAGAAAGTCATCGATCTCGGCTGTGGATGCGGCCAGAACGCTATCGCCCTGGCAAAGATGGGGGCTAAAGTCACCGGTATCGATTTCTCCGAGGGTCAGATCGGCGAGGCCAGGGAACTGGCATCGAAACATAATCAATCTATCGACTTCGAAACCGGCGATATCAGCGATCTATCGTTCCTCCCCGATTCCAAATTCGACATGGCCATTTCCGCCTGCGCTATCGCTTATGTAGAGGATATCGAATCGACATTCAAAGAAACTTCCCGGATTTTAAGACCGGGCGGGACATTTATCCTTTCCGATATGAATCCGCTTCAATATATAATAGATGAAAACGATTACGGCTTGGAATTCAACAATAAATACCCCTTTGAACCGATTTTGATAAAATGGGGCTGGGAATTCGATGAACTTGAGAATACTCCCCGTTTTCAACACTTTGTTCGATCCATTTCCAATTATTTTAACACGCTAAGCGATTCCGGATTCATCGTGTCACAAATACACGAACCCCAATCGACCCTTAAAACGCCGCATCTGGGGTTCTCCAGGGAGATTATGGAGGAATACGATTATATCGCCAGGCATATCCCGATCACCTTTATAATAGTTTGCCGGAAACCATGACTAAAACCGCGATATTGAAATACTGGGAGAATGTCAGGAAGCTGACATTGAGGCTTTTCGATCTGTTTCCAGAGGAAAAGTTCGATTTCAGGCCAATCGAGACGGTGCGAACGGCAGCCGAGCAGTTCGATCATATTTTGGTCGTGGAGCTGTTTACCAGGATAGGAATTTTGACCGGCGAATGGAACGCGGCCGCGTTATCGGGTGATAGAAATTTAGATCGGGCTTATCTTCGCAATAAACTATATTATGAGCATAAGAAGACGATCGGAATGTTGAGACTGCTTTCCGACGGGCGATTCATGCGGACCTACGATACGCCCTTCGGTGAGCTAACGGGAGAGGCGGCGATTTACCAAGCGATAGACGAGGAAATACATCATAGGGGAAATCTCTATACCTATCTTCGAATGTTAGGCGTAGAACCGCCCCAAATGATTCAGAACTATGGTGAGCTATTAATGGAGGATAAAAATGGCTTTTAATTTTGAGAATTTCGCCAGGACAATGGACGGATACAAAAACGATGTTATCGAGTTGCAACGATTGCTGACGTCGATACCGGCGTTAGCCCCGGAGAACGACGGCGACGGTGAGTCGAACAAAGCCGAGGCGCTCAAGGAATATCTTAAAGAATTGAATTTCCCCGAGCCGGAGATCTACGACGCTCCCGACGAACGTGTATCATCTAAGGTACGCCCCAACCTGGTTTATCGTTTCAAGGGCGAGGATGATTCGAGGACGGTTTATATCATGTCGCATCTCGACGTTGTTCCGCCCGGCGAGCTTTCCAAATGGAAAACCGATCCGTTCGAACTCAAAGTTGACGGAGATAAGCTGATCGGCCGCGGCGTGGAGGACAACCAGCACGGATTGGTAGCGTCGGTGATGGCCGTAAAGGCGATGCTCGAGATGGGATTAACCCCGAAATTCAATATCGGTTTGATGTTCGTTGCCGACGAGGAAGTTGGCTCGACCTACGGTATCGAATATCTGCTGAAACATCATGATTTCCTTAAAAAAGAGGATATCATCGTAGTGCCTGACGCCGGCGACGATGAGGGGAAGATGATCGAAATCGCCGAAAAATCGATCTGCTGGTTCAAGGTGGAGACAACCGGTAGGCAATGTCACGCGTCACGCCCCGACCAGGGCATCAACGCATTCGCGGCGGCATCGAAACTGGCGGCCAAAATTCACGCCTTATATAATATTTTCGACGCTAAAGACAAGCTTTTCAATCCGCCGACTTCCACGTTCGAGCCGACCAAAAAGGAAGCGAACGTTCCCAACGTGAATACAATTCCCGGCGACGATGTTTTTCATATCGATTGCCGCGTACTGCCTAAATACACGCTCGACGAGGTCGAGGAATTGATACGCAAGTGGGCGCGTGAGATCGAGATCAGCGAGAACGTGAAGATCGAGATCAGCCATTCCCAGCGCGCCGACGCGGCCCCCCCGACCAAAGAGGATGCTCCTGTTGTGCAGGCGTTGAAGAGAGGTATCAGGACGGTGTACAGGGTAGAGCCGCAGGTTTGCGGTATCGGCGGCGGCACGGTGGCGGCTCTGTTCCGACGTAAGGGTTACCCGGCGGCTGTCTGGGGACGGATAGCCGAATCGGCGCATCAACCGAACGAGTTCACGCATATATCGAATATCCTGGGCGACGCCAAGGTGATGGGGCATGTTTTCATGCGGGGGTAGGACCATCGCCGTCTCTTGTCGGGTTTCTCCGTCCCGTTTTAAACGGGACTCCGGAACCCGGCCTACTTTTCGCGTCATCATGAGGAGATCCCGACCTCTGGTCGGGAACGACGTAATGATCTATCTTGTGTTTCTCTCTTGACCTTCGGAAAAATATCCCTATATTTCCCGTAATGAAAACGATTGTCAATTACAGAACGGGAACTTTAAGTCGATATTATGACTTAACATGACCATGCGCTACGATATCGCGATAATAGGAGCCGGGCCGGCCGGGATCGGTATGGCCGTGGAGGCCAGGTTTGCCGGTATCCCCAAAGAAAGGGTGCTGGTGATCGAGAAGGATCAGAAGCCCTGCTGGTCGATCCACACACAGTATCCCGAAAACAAGCTGGTCACCGCCAACTACAAGGGGTACCATAATGTCGTCCACGACGGTGTCATGCGCATAGCCGATATGACCAAGCTGGAATCGCTTTCGTATTTCGATAATTCAATCGGCGACAACGATCTGAATATCAGCTACGGCGAGACGGTCACCGCTATTAAGCGGGATCATGACGGGTTTGTGATTGTCACCGAAAAGGGCGAATACGATTCACGGATCTGCGTGGTGGCCATGGGTATCCTGGGCAAACCGAATCGTCCCGAATACAAAATTCCCCGCACCGTGAGGGTCAAGGTTCATTTCAACGGCGTGTCGACGGCGATTACCGATTCCGATATCCTCATTGTCGGCGGCGGCGATACCGCGGCCGAGAGAGCGGTGGATCTGTATCGCATGAACAACCGGGTGATATTATCGTATCGGGGCGATCAGTTTCATCGTATGACCGACGAAAACCTCGAGACGATAGAACGGATGGAAAAGGCGGGCAAGATAACTATTTTGAGAAACAGTAATATCGTCAAGGTGGAACGCGAGGGGGTCAAGCCGAGGGTGACTTTCGCCGAGCCCGAGTATGAGCCTGTGGTGTTTGATCGAATCTTCTATTGTCTCGGCGGTAACGCCCCTATCGGCTTTTTGAAGGAGACGGGGATAGAGTTCGACGCCGATCTACCGGTATTAAACGATCGATTCGAGACCAGCGTGTCTGGTCTTTTCCTGGCGGGCGATCTTACCGCCGGTACAAGCGGCGGCTCGATCAACTGGGCTTTCGCCACCGCCCGCAAGAGCATGACATATATAGCCGAGAGCTACCTGGCAGATGTGGCGGCAGGGGCTTAACTCTCCGATATTTTGCGTATAACAGCATCCATATATGTTCGTTTCCTTAAAAGGATCGCGGTTAAATGAACAGGTAATAATGAGAAATTGATAAGAAATCCCCTGGAGATGACCCTGAATTTTATCCAGTCGTGTTCTCCCCCAAAAATTCTAAACCTGGCAAGCTCGAAACCATTTTCCGCGATTATCTTTTTAAACGATCTCTCTGTAAAACCGATTACATGAAACGGGGTCTTGAAAGGTTTTATCCTCACTGATATATTTCCCCTCCCAAGTATAGTGAATATCAACTTTCTAACATCGTTAAACAGGCTATTCTCGTTTGGAATACCAATATAAGCGACGCCCCCTTCACGCAGAATCCTATGTACCTCTCTTAAAAGGCCAATCGGATCAATTACGTGTTCCAGCACCGAATCCATGTAAACGCAATCAAAATAGTCATCAGGAAAAGCAGCCTGAAAAATATTTCCTTTTATAAAAGTAATTCTATCGGTTTTGGTTATATCCAGCCTGTTATCATAGATATCCAAACCGACGGTATCCCAGTTCCTCTTGTGAGCGTCAGCCAACACATACCCCTCGCCGCAACCGATATCGAGAAATTTGTTTATCTTGATCCGTGTAAATTTCTCCAGCATACCGAAACGTAATTTTCTGTGTTCAGCTCTTTTCCTAGCCCACCGAGGAGGATTTTCAGAAAAATATTCCTTGCCATAGAGTTTTTCCCATTCCTGGCCGGTTAACGTTATTTCGGGAAAAACAAAATAATATTCGCAAGAACCGCATTCCGCTACCCGGTAATCTTCTCTTATGTACGGCGCCGCTTCTTTCGATATCTGAGGCCTGCCGACAAAATTAATTTTGTCCCCTTTGCAAAGGGGACATTTAGGACCTGGAATGACACTCATAGTTGTCGTCCTTTCTAAGTTTCAGTCGATTTATTGAATATCGTTTTCAATAAATTGAAATTAATTTAACATTATTAGTGATTTGTGTCCAATGGAAAATTAGGGGCGCGGGTCTATAAGGAATAGATTTAATTTAGCCAATGTCGGTTCGTATCGCCGAGAGCTACCTGGCCGACGTTGCCGCGGGGGCGTGAGGGGAATTTCTAATCGTCCGGACTTAATTATATCCTAATCCTTCCCCAAACCCCATCCTCCAGGAACATAATCTGATCCAACAGCTCATACCGTTTCTCCGGCTCAGCTTTCATGATCTCGTCCCATATCGAGGCCGCAACAATCTCGCCGAATATGACAAACCCCGAACCGACCTCTTTGGTATCTACAAGTTTGCATTCCAGGTGCGCCCGGCAGTTGGATATCAACGGAGCATCGATAACTGAGGCGTCGGCAAGCTCGAACGCGCATTTCTCGATCCGTTCGCGGCCGTGCCATTGCAGGCATCCGAACACGGTCTCGGCCAGGGACGAATCGACGAGGTTGACGGCAAAACATCCGGTTTGCATGATATTGTCCTCGGTCGTGTTGCCCCTGGTGCCGGAGAACATCAGGATGGGCGGTGTAAACGAGACCATCTGCAGCCAACTCTTGGGGGCAACGTTGGGCGCTCTGTCTTTATCATATGTCGATATGAGGACAACCGGCCCCGGTATGAGGCTCGGCGACCATTTGTGTTTGTCGATGGGGTAAGGGACTTTTTTCATAACACTAATCGTCTACCATTTCGTCAGGTCGTAGCCCGTAAGGAGGTAATCTGACAATAATTTAGCTTTATCATGTCTTGAAAAATATAGAAAAACCGAAAAGCATATGATTGTACTTTGTACTGTACTCATATGTTGTATTGAAGAAAGTTCTAGAATAAGTAAATCTCTGGTGCCTGTATTCCACCCTGAAGGCCACGTTTTTGGCGGCGAGAAATTTCATGCCCGCGCCGACATTAATAATACTGATGTCATGTTTATCGGAGGATCTGAATACCAATGTTCGAATGATCGGTATGGAGTTTGTTCTACCATACCCCAATAATATAAAAGGTATCTTGGTTGAAAGCGGATTACCAAAGTTATAGGCCGCATTCGCGCTATAACTAAACAGGGGCTTATCTCCATCCGCGGCAAGCCACTGTATCTCCGGTTCGATTTCGATATTCTCGGTAATAAAAAATCCCGGGCGGAACGTCAATGCTATAAATTGCGACGAACTGCTGTAGTTTTTGGATGAACTTGATACCGAGCCCATATTGCCGGAAAATGAAAGCTCCCACGATTTTTTCAAAGGTTGTGAATAAAGATCATTGCTTAAGAAAAACATAACCCCCAGAATCATAATAAATAGACGGGTCATTAGATTCTCCTTTTACCTCATACAATCAAAGGATTTGGTATTAAGATTAATTACCAGTTATTATTGAATCCGGGTAAACCCGAGCGATATTTGAATATATCGTTACTGAATCTCCTCATCAAGTTTTAAATACCTAATGGAGAATCTTTCATTGTCGGTATTTCCGGAAAAGCGGCGACAAAAAATGAGTTTTGAGACATTATCTTCGGCTCCGATCGGATTATATTCTCCTAACCGATTAGCGATTTTCCTTGCTTCATATAGCCATGTAATTGATATTTTCGAGGACATACCGAGGAGGTAATTTGAGGAAGATTATTTCGATTTGCGCTCTTTTTGTGTCAACAAGCCTGGCTTGTGCCGATGATCCGAAAGACCAAACCGAAAAAAAGGAGATCGAAATGGCAGCTCTGGAGATTATAAGCGATGCTTTCAAACAAGGGGAAACGATACCACAACAATATACCTGCGACGGCGACGATATTTCACCGAACCTTACCTGGGATCGGCCGCCGGACGGAACTAAAGAACTGGTGTTGATCTTCGACGATCCCGACGCTCCTGGAGGGACATGGGATCATTGGATAGTGTACAACCTTCCCCCTGATGAGTCTGGCCTGCCGGAAGGCTTGACTAAAGAAATTCCCGGCGGCGGGATTCAAGGCAAGAATAGTTGGCGGCAGAACCGTTATGGCGGCCCCTGCCCGCCGAAGGGCCCGGCTCACCGCTACATCTTCAAGCTTTACGCGGTGGATAAAAAGCTCGAACTGAAACCGGGCGCGACAAAAACCGAAGTCGAGAAGGCAATGGAGGGGCATATCCTGGCCCAGGGGGAATTGATGGGCAAATATGGGCGGTAGTGACGATCTTATTCGCTCTGATAATTTTTTCGGTGATTTGAAAACCGAACGATGCGGTTGCGGCCATCGGATCAATATCACCGATTCCCGGGAACATACCTGCGATGAGGATTGCGCTTGCGAGAAATGCAAAGAGACGATCAACCGTCAATTGCGGGTGATCGAGGAGGATTGAAAGAAGAGCCGGATAACGATTAATAACAACAGGTTACGTTCTAACCAAACACTAAAATAAACTAATCAGGGATATCTATCAATAGAGAATTACCATTAAATCTCCTCAGCCAACCGAAACATTTGTTCACCTTTTTTCGTTTAATATATTGACAGTATTGCCGAATCTGCTATAATGAAAGGGAAGAGATATTATGGCGGTCAAGAAAAAGATAGCGAAGAAAAAGGCTTTTAAATTGCCTTCTTATATAAATCGGGATAAATATATCCATAGTATCCTGTTCTTCTTAGAGAGGATAAACAATCAATATCTCGGTAAAACAAAACTAATGAAACTATTGTATTTTCTGGATTTTGGGTATTACGAAAAAACAGGGAAATCAATTACAAACGATAAATATGTCTGGTATTCGCACGGGCCGGTCCCCAGCCGTGCGGGGACTACCCTGGACTATATGAATAGTGAGAAAATTATAACCAGATCCTGGAAAATATTCGATTCGAAAAAGCAGGAAAGGTACCTGGCAAATCAAAAATTCGACATATCGCTATTTACAAGCGAGGAGATGCAAGAACTCGAACGGGTCGCCGCGTATTTCGAAAACTATAATACTCGTGAAATAGAAGACGAGGCTCATCGCGATATACCATGGATCCTATCCAAGCCTGAAGCCGGCAAAAAGAGGGGCGGTTATATAGATTACGAACTCGCGCTTTACAGACATCAATCGTTACCTTCTGCCAACGACGAGAAAGAAACGGAATTGTTGGCTAAATCGTCCAGATTCCGAAAACTTGTGGAACGTACTCTTAAAGAAACTCAATGATTCCGAAATGCCATACACCGTTATTGAGCATCCCAAATTCAATAAACTTGTAAAGAAAATCTCCAAAAAATATAAGAGCATAAATAGAGATATTGAAATTGCTAAAAAGATTCTATCGATTGAACCCGATCGGATGACGGATTACATTCCCGGATTCGCCGGGCAGATCGGCAAATTCCGGATGGCTATTTCAGGTTCGAATATCGGTAAGAGCGGAGAATGCCGAATAATATTTCTTAAACACGATGAAAGCAAAACCATAAGACTCCTGTTCATATATATGAAATCCGAGAAAACAAATATCGGCAATAAAGAAATCGAAGAAATACTATCCGAATTAGAGGGAAGTTTCGAAGATTAGCATAAAAAGGCCGGTCAGATCGACCGGCCCTTTTTTTAATGACAATAATCCAATGCTCAGTTATTTCGGAAATTTTTCTGTATCTCTCGGATCTATATGCTTATGAGCAAACTCATCAAGACGACGAACAAAATCTTCAAAACCATTTGGTATAACTTTATCTGAATTGTCTAAAGTGATTAGAGCTTGGGTCGCCTTCTCAGCAGTTAATAGATTTGCCTTAACCGCAAGATAAAATAATTTATATAAATCGTAAACCCAAAAACCACCTCTTCCGAAAGTGGTATGATAAATATAGGTGTTTTCAAGATCGTGTGTCAGCACGTTGTAACCTTTGCAAGCAGCAATTGCAAAAAGCTCAATCTCCGCACCTTTTTCCATATACAAAGACATATACTGACCCCCATTAATTGACAATATGTGTTAAGAGAGCTATTTTGGCTGAAGATGAAAGGATTTCAGTCATGAGGCGACGTAAATGGGACAGTAGGAAAAAGACGAAAATTGTTTTAGAGGGATTATCGGGCCGTCCATTATCTGAGATTTGCAGCGATTATCAAATCAGCCAGCATCAGTATTATCAATGGCGGGATCGTTTTTTGAAAGAGGCCCACAAGGCATTCGAATCGGATAAGAATGGTGGAGAAACCGCCAGGCTTCGCCAGAAGAATGTCCGTCTGCAGCAGATAATAGGCGCTTTGACGGTGGAGCTAAAAAAAACAGAGGACGAATTGTTTTGAGATGTCGTTCCGAGTCTGTGAATAAGCGTAACGAGGTGATATTGGAACGGATTCGAAAGATAAAGATAGATCATCCCTTCTGGGGTTATCGCCGGGTATGGGCGCATTTTAAGTATATTGATGGGTTGAACATCAACAGGAAGCGTGTTTACCGTCTGATGAAAGAGCACGGCTTGACAGTTAAACCGAATCAGCGTCTGAAGGCTAAGCGTTTATCGTACAGGCCAAAACCACGACCGGATCGCCCTAATCAATGGTGGGGAATCGACATGACCAAAGTGATGACCGATTCTGGCTGGGTGTATATTGTGATAGTTTTGGACTGGTATACGAAGAAGATCGTTGGACACCATGCCGGAATTCAGGCGAAGAGTTGTCATTGGTTAGAGGCGCTCGACAGCGCTGTCAACCGCCAGTTTCCAGCAGGAGTTAGAGAGCATAATCTTCACATGATGTCTGATAACGGTTCACAGCCGACATCGGCAAGTTTTATGCGCGCGTGTTCGACAATGGGAATCAAGCAGGCATTTACCAGCTATAACAACCCAAAAGGCAATGCCGATACAGAGCGGATGATGCGTACGTTAAAAGAGGAGTTGTTGTGGTTACGTGAGTGGAAGAACGCTTCAGAATCAGCTGAGGTTTTAGATAAATGGATTCCGGGATACAACGAGAATTATTTACATTCGGCGTTGGGCTACTGCCCGCCGAATCGATTTGAGGAAAAATATTACACCGACCAGAATACTCTCTTAAAATCAGCTTGACTAAAGGGGGTCAGTACAGACAATCGCGCAATTTTACGAGTAATTTCCTTCTTTGATTCTCTTAATACTTTTATATCGCCGTCTCTTATCATAGTCTTTAATCGTGAAGCTGTAAAACGATTTTTACATTCTTCCTCGACTTTTGCAGTTATACAAATTTCCCATCCATAGAAATCAGATAATTTTCTTAATAAATCAAAGAACTGAAATCGATCCAAATCAATAAAAATACACGCATCAGCCAGAACTAGCATTTTTAGGGTCATAAAGCCCCCTCTTAATATTACAATTCATAAGTGATCTCCTTTCTTTTTACTATATTTTCTAGATCCTCAACGTCCTTATAAAGATAATCAGCTAATTTATCATAGGTTATCAACCCCCTTTCATAAGATTCTATTACCGCAGTTTTATATTTATCTGTCATCAAATCATTGATATTCAATTGCTTTCTTTCGTGTCTCCTTTTTTTACCCTCTTTTCTAATTTTATAGGATTTTCTATACCAATCGAGTTCTTCACTATAGAAACTCAAGTTATTACATAAGTTTTCTAGTGCCTTGAGGGGCTTAAATTTAGTCATATAGTATTCTCTGAGATCATAGTCAATTATATCAAGAGAATATAATCTGTTAACGAGTGCCTCTCTACTAACTTTATATTTATGCATATAAAGAGTTATAGACTCTTCGCTGATTTCAATGTCTCTAATACTCTGTTCTGGCATAAGAAATTCAGCGGCAAATATATTGGATAACTGCTCTTCTAAAGATAAATCCACAGCACATTCTAAGTTCTTTGATATCATGCTAAATGAATCTCCTCGATTAAACAGATAATGACCATATTCGTGTGCAAGAGTAAAATTCCTTTTCGAAGGCGGATTATCTCTATTTACAATTATTAAGAACCTATCTTTATCTAAAGTCATAAAAATGCCATTTATATCGAAATCGAGTATCGGTTCAATGATTTTAATATTAAACGACCGGAGAAGTTCAGCTATATCGGTTATAGGTTCAATATCGTTAAATCCCAATATTCTCCTCTCTTCATGTGCGATTTCTCGGATTTGCTTCCTGTTAATACCAAGAATAGGATATTTCCGCATTATATTTTGATACTCAATTTTAAATACTTCGTCAATATCATAGAATTTATTGGCGATATTTTTCAATATGGGAATTTTCTCATAGTCCTTTTGGCTTAGCTCTTTGGCTGCCCTAAAAGAAAATCCCAAAATCACATCTAATCTAATTTCGCCATAAAAATATCCTATGGGGATATCAAATGCTTTAGCAATTCTAAATATTTCATAACTTGTTAAATCTCTTTTCCCGTTTTCTATTTTAGATACAGCATCCTGAGCTAATCCGAGGTGTTTGGCTATTTCGGCCTGGTTAATTTTCAGAGCTTTTCTTAATTCTTTTAATTTCTTCCCTAACATTGAATCCTCTATATGCTATTATCGCATATAAATACGCAAAATCAAGTAAAAAGGTTCATATTTCTATATATTATGCGAAAATAAAATAAATGCTAAATGACACTTTTATGGCAAATCTTGCATAAGCTACTATATTACAATGAGTTAAGTAACATCAAAAAGAGCCCCGACTGAAAAGTCGGGGCCCTTTTACAACTACCTGCCAAGCAGATTTTAAGAGGCTTTAGTACATACCGCCCATGCCGCCCATATCACCCATACCGCCCGGAGGCATACCGGCCATAGCGTCTTTCTTCTCCGGCCTGTCGGCGATCAAAGCCTCGGTGGTCAGAAGCAACGCGGCTATCGACGCGGCGTTCTCAAGCGCCGTACGGCTGACCTTGGTGGGATCGATGACGCCCATCTTGGTCATATCGCCATACTCGCCTGTTTCCGCGTTGAAACCGAAATTGGCCTCTTCTCCGCGAACCTTGTTGACCACGATCGAACCCTCGGCGCCGGCGTTCTCGCAGATCTGACGGATCGGCTCTTCTAAAGAGCGACGGACGATCGTTATGCCGATAGCTTCGTCGCCTTTGAGCTTGAGCTTATCGAGCGCTTTCTCGGCGCGAATGTAAATCACACCGCCACCGGGAATGATACCCTCCTCGACCGCCGCGCGGGTAGCGTGCAAAGCGTCCTCGACACGAGCCTTCTTTTCCTTCATCTCGGTCTCGGTGGCCGCGCCTACATTGATGACCGCCACGCCGCCGGCCAGCTTGGCCAGCCTCTCCTGAAGTTTCTCGCCGTCATAATCCGACGTTGTCTCTTCGATCTGTTTTTTGATCTGGCCAATACGTCCCTTGATATCCTCGGTCTTGCCGCCGCCCTCGACTATGGTGGTATTGTCCTTGTCTACAGTGATGCGTTTGGCCTTGCCGAGATCCGACGGTCCTGTATTTTCGAGTTTGAAGCCGAGATCCTCGGAGATAACCTTGCCGCCGGTCAGGGTGGCGATATCCTCGAGCATCGCTTTACGACGATCGCCGAATCCGGGGGCTTTAACCGCGCAGATTTTCAAGGTTCCGCGAAGTTTGTTGACCACCAGGGTAGCCAGCGCTTCGCCCTCGATATCCTCGGAGATTACCAGCAGCGGTTTGCCCATCTGGGCGGTTTTCTCCAATACCGGCAGAAGATCCTTCATGTTGCTGATCTTCTTATCATGGATCAATATAAGGACGTCCTCTAAAACAGCTTCCATGTTATCCGGGTTGGTGACGAAATAAGGTGAAAGGTAACCGCGGTCGAACTGCATCCCCTCGACAACGTCCAAGGTGGTATCGGTCGATTTAGCCTCTTCGACCGTGATGACGCCGTCCTTGCCGACCTTCTCCATGGCGTCGGAGATAAGGTCGCCGATAACCATATCGTTGTTGGCCGAAATAGCGCCGACCTGGGCAATCTGGGTTTTACCCTCGACCTCCGTGGACATAGCTTTAATCTCTTTAACAACCACCCTGATAGCCGCTTCGATACCACGCTTCAAGGCCATGGGATTGGCGCCGGCGGTCACGTTTTTCAAGCCCTCGCGATACATCGCCTGGGCTAGTACTGTTGCCGTTGTAGTGCCGTCGCCGGCAACGTCCGATGTTTTAGAGGCGACCTCTTTGACCATCTGGGCGCCCATGTTTTCAAAAGGATCCTCGAGTTCGATCTCCTTAGCCACGGTTACGCCGTCTTTAGTGATAGTCGGGGATCCGAATTTTTTATCGATGATGACATTGCGTCCCTTGGGACCGAGGGTAACCTTGACCGCGTCGGCCAATTTATCCACACCCTTTTTGATCTTGTCCCGGGCCACGGAATCATACTCAATCATTTTAGCCATTTATTCCTCCTGTTTACCTATTCAAAATCTAACGGGACGTTTTTAAGAGACTATCGCCAGAATATCCGATTCTCTCATAATCAGATACTCGACATCACCGATTTCAATCTCGGTGCCGGAATATTTACCGTAGAGAACCTTGTCACCCTTTTTCACTTCCAGGGGGATATTTTTGCCATCCTCTACCTTGCCGGAACCGACCTCGATTACCTCGCCCTCCATGGGACGTTCCTTGGCGGTATCGGGGATAATGATGGAACCTTTCTTTACTTCCCCTTCCTCCACGGGCTTGATTACCACTCTATCAGCCAAAGGCTTGATATTCATAAATCCTCCTTATTTGGTTTTACCATTTGAGCTTTTAATCTATTTAATTACGGGATTCCCCGGTTAGCGCTCCATTTTGTTATTAAACCGTGACCACGCTAAAGGCGCGGTTAGCACTCTATACTGATGAGTGCTAATTTGTGTTCCGCGAAAGTAAAGAATTGGACAGGGGCTGTCAAGAGTTATTTATAATTGATAAAACAGCCGGAAATATTTTGAGGGTGAAAGCTTATTTACCTTATATGCGGCTTATTCTGCGTCTTAATTGCGTGTAACTCAACAGGTTGCCTGCCCGCCTCTTGCTTAAGGCTAACTCTTTTTCTTAACCGACTCGGCTAATTTTCTGAAGATGAGTGGCCAGGTTTATTTTCTTATTGGAGATTTTCAATTTTTTGCGGATTTTTTCTTTATGTTTTTCCACGGTTGCCACGGTGATATTCAGGGCACTTGCTATCTCTTTGGCTGTTGAACCGTTTTTGGTAAGCTTGCTGATTTCCATCTCCCGCGGGGATAGTTTGGTCATAGCGTCGCCCATATCCACCGAAAGCGATCCCATATCTCGAAGACTTTCCTTTAAAGATCTATAATAGGCGATATTCACCATTCCATCCGGATTAATCAGCTTTTCCAGGGACGGCAGTAAAACATGTTCGACAGCGCTGGCTACCTGTTTTTTAATTTTTACTTTATCCCGCTCCAGATTAGCTAAAACCTCGCGCAGAGCGATATTTTTATCTCGCAATTTAGCCTCGGCGAACTTTCGCCCGGTGATATCCCTTAAGCTGGCGAGTACGAAATTCTGTCCGTGGATTTCCAGCCCCGCACAGCCGACCTCGGCTTGAATAACGATATCATCATTGCCGATCATTTCAAACTCGCCAAGATAAGATGAGCCGCTTTTAAACGCTTCCGAAAAGCCCTCTTCGAAATCAGGTTGTCTTTCGGCCGTTATAAAATCTGATATTATTTTTTGCTTGAATTCCTCCTTGGCGAAACCGAGAAGCTGGCTGGCCGATTCGTTGACATCGATAATCTCCCCGTCCTTATTAATCAGGATAAGAGCGTCAAAAACCCTCTCGTATAAGGTCCTGAATTTTTTCTCCGATTTTCGTATTTTCTTGCTGTGCAGTATCATGTTGGCAAGGATACTTGTAGAAAGTATCAACATGATAGTGATCGTGGCAACTATGGCTAATAAAAAGGCTACCGACGGATATTGCATAGAAATCCTATCCCGTATAAAATATAGGTAGCGATATTAACGACAATATGAATATACCAGATTTCATACGATGGAAATAACCTGAGGAACGCGAAAAAAGATAAGTTTCCCGCGGAGTAAATTAATAAACCGGAACAAATCCAGAATCGATAATCTTTATAAATCATGCCGGAATCATTCTGTTCCAAATTGTAAAGAGTAAAAGATGATATGGCCGCGTAAAAAAGACAGGATAGAGACAACGCGATTCCATTCATCTTATAAAAGCCGCTGACAGCGATTATGCTTCCTATATCGGCTATAAGAAAAACGGGAACGCTTAAGAGGAAAATATTCCTTATTATCTTATTCCTCTGCCATTTCCGGAATACCGCTATAAGCATTACATATTGAATCGGCAGAAATATATTGTGCAGCCAGTTGTTATTCCCTCGGTAATAGGCCAGATATAAAGAAAAACTCTCTACGATAAATGTCGCTACCATAAAGAAAAACAACAGCCTCATATCCGAGGTAAGTCGATTATAGCGGCTGATGCCGATAATTACTATAGCCAGCACCAGAGCTAGATTTATCAACAAGAAAATCAGAACGATCATAATAAGATCCTACTTAAATGTTCATTTTTGTCGATGCCGACACCGATACGACAATTAATACAAAAAGACTACTCATAATGGAAAAGCGGCCCTTACCTTTCATTATAATAAAATAAGTAAAAACCCCTTGCTCGCAAGGGATTTTTACCTGAATTTCTATTAAATAGATTTAGATAAGGCCGTAAATCGCGACTTTTTACTCCCCGGTCCCGATCAACTTGCCGAAAGGCGGACATAATGGCGGGCAGGGAAGCGCAAATTCCAATATATCGCCGTCCTGCAGGTCCTCTCCCTCGCTGTTAACACCTACCAAAACAAAAGTCAGCTTGCCGTCCTTAATCGCGTTATAAATTCGTAATCCTACACACCCATCCTGGGCAAGTAAACCGGAAAGAGCGGTTTTGCCGAAATAACCCGCGAGAATCGAGTTGGCGCCTGCTGTACTTCGAAATGCCTCCGTTAGCGCGGCGGCATCGTCCAAGCTAATAGCGTGATCTTCATTCCCAGTAACACCCATTTTGTTCCTCCTTGAATAATGGTTTTCATCGGCTTCGATACGTTGTGGATATTAAGTGTTGCCCGTGTATTTTAAACTAACCAACAAAATTACCTCTGACACCACCCCTAAGATCATTTGTCATTGTAACTGATTAATGCTGCGATTTACTATCACCTACGTCAATCCCAGTTGAAAGTTCGTTTATTTTGATAATACTGTCAAGCATATTGTGTCGAATTGTGCATTTTTTTTCACTTTTTTTGATATCCAGCATATAAACCAACACTTGTGGATAATTTAATCGACTATACAGGTAATCAAATACACCCTAACGACCTGACCCTCCTTAATATTTCCCAGAAATGCCTATCAAAGATATTGTTGTTATCGCGATATGTATTGCTTCAACAATCAATATGATATTCTCGGCGCGGCCTGTCACGCAAAAAAGTTATTTGGCATTTGATGATATTAAAATATTTATTTAAAATAGTCTTTTTTGTCATTAGCGTATATGGCAAGTAATTCGGGGATCTTTTTTGACTTCGTAGACAATCTGATCACAAAAATTCTTGACACCTATTGTCATTTTCATAATATGGGTTTCTATTGTAGGTTTTGTCTATTCGGGAGCCGGAACCGTTTGAATTATCAGGTAGTTTTACGGTGGGGCCGTATTGTAAGATTAGATTAGGATAATCTAAAAAAAGGAATGAAAAAATGATTGTTGGAGTACCAAAGGAAACCTTCCCCGGGGAAAACCGGGTTGCCCTCGTACCGGCCAACATAACGCCATTGAAAAAGGCCGGTCTTGAGGTTATGATCGAAAAAGGCGCGGGATTAGCGGCCGGTTATCCCGATTCGGTTTATGTTGAAAAGGGAGCCGGGATATCCGAAACCCGGGCGGATCTGTTTAAATCAGCCGATATTATGCTCTATGTCCGCGCCCTGGGAGCGAACCCCGATACCGGAAAGAGCGATCTCGACCTGATGAAAAAAGGTCAGATTATAATCGGGGCCATGGAGCCGTTGAGCGAGCCTGATTCTCTGAAGCTATTGGCGGAAAAAGGGGTTACGGCATACGCCATGGAGCTTATGCCACGGATCACGCGGGCGCAGAGCATGGATATCCTCTCCTCCATGGCTACTATCGCCGGATACAAGGCTGTCGTGTTGGCCGCGGAGGCGCTGCCAAAGATGTTCCCGATGATGATGACTGCCGCCGGCACTGTTTCCCCGGCTCGCGTTTTCGTGGTCGGAGCGGGTGTCGCCGGTCTGCAGGCGATAGCCTCGGCCAGGAGGATGGGCGCGGTCGTGCATGCCTACGACGTTCGTCCGGCGGTAAAGGAGCAGGTGGAAAGCCTGGGCGGTAAGTTTGTCGAGCTCGAACTGGATACCGGGGATTCCGAGACCAAGGGAGGTTACGCCAAAGAGATGGGCGAGGAAGTTCTTCGCAAACAAAGGGAGATGATGTTCAAGGTGGTCGCGGACAGCGACGTGGTCATCACCACCGCGGCAATACCGGGCAGAAAAGCACCGGTGCTGGTAACCGCGGATATGGTTAAGGGCATGAAACCGGGTTCGGTGATTATCGACCTGGCGGCAGAACGCGGCGGCAACTGCGAGCTGACCAGGGCGGGCGAGATTGTCGATGAAGGCGGGGTAAAGATTATCGGGCCGGTAAACCTTCCGGCAACAGTCCCATTCCACGCCAGCCAGATGTATTCTAAAAATCTGACTACTTTCTTGACTTCGCTTGTTAAAGACGGCTCTGCACAGGTTGATTCCGACGATGAAGTCCTGGTGGCGACCATGGTAACCCGTGACGGACAAGTTATTTCAAAAGGATAAAATTTCTCTTCGCAAGAGAAATCAAGGAGATTTCAAATGGATATTTTCGTAACAGCGTTAACGATTTTCATCCTGGCGATATTTGTCGGGTTCGAGATCATCACCAAGGTACCGCCCACGCTTCATACCCCGCTGATGTCGGGATCTAACGCGATCTCAGGCATTACCATTATCGGGGCGCTGGTTTTAGCGGGGCAGGTCGGTAATCCTTATCTGGCCAAAATGCTCGGCTTGTTTGCCGTGATATTCGCCACCATCAACGTGGTCGGCGGATTTCTGGTGACTAACCGCATGCTTAAGATGTTCAAGAAGAAATAGGGGCTGTAAAAATGATAAGTGGAAACCTGATAAATATCGCTTACGTATTCGCAGCCGTCCTGTTCATCCTCGATCTCAAATGGATGGCTCACCCGCGGACCGCCGTCCGCGGCAACTATGTCGGCGCCCTGGCTATGCTGATCGCCATCGCCGCCACTCTTATAAGCGGCAATCTCGAATTTCATTATATCGTCATCGGAATAATCATCGGTTCGATAATCGGGGCGATCGCGGCCATGAAAATTGCCATGACATCCATGCCGGAGATGGTCGGCCTGTTCAACGGTTTCGGCGGCGGAGCGTCGGTGCTGGTGGCTGGCGCGGCGTTGGTGGCGGCCATGGCCAGCCTGTCGGCGGGCGAGGCCGATACCCAGATGAAAATCGCTACTGTCGCTACCGGTATCATCGGCTCGGTGACATTTTTCGGAAGCTATGTCGCGTTTGGCAAGCTGGCCGAGTTTCTGGCGGTCAAATGGAAACTGCGTCTCTGGCAGAAGATCATCAAGTACGGTTTCTCGCTGGTAACCGCCGCCGGGACTATCTGGTACGGTTATTCGCAGGGGATCTCGGTACTATCGGTCGTCATGATGCTTTCCGGTGTCATTATCGGCCTGATGCTTTTGAATAAAAAAGGCCGTTTCCCCGGTATGAACGCTTTGAAGATCGTATCGGCCATCGCGGCGGTCGCGCTCGGTGTTATGGTTGTCTTGAACCCGGGCAATACATTGCTGTTCTGGGTCATGGTCGGTATCGCCGGAATTTTAGGCGTGATAATTACCTTATCCATCGGGGGCGCCGATATGCCGGTGGTGATCGCTCTTTTGAATTCATATTCCGGTCTGGCGGCCACCGCCACCGGATTCGTGATCAACAATAACGTGCTTATCATCGCCGGTTCGCTGGTGGGAGCGTCGGGATTGGTCCTGACTAAAATCATGTGCAAGGCGATGAACCGCTCTCTGGCCAACGTCCTTTTCGCCACACTTGGCCCGACAGCAGATACACCCGACGCCGACGAGGTCTATAAGAACGTCAAGGCAACATCGGCCGAAGAGGTGGCCATGCTCCTGGAGGACGCTCAACGGGTGGTGATCGTGCCCGGTTACGGCATGGCGGTCTCGCAGGCGCAACACGCCGTACGCGACCTGGCCAACCTGCTCGAAGAGAGGGGAGCCGAGGTCGAGTTCGCAATCCATCCTGTGGCGGGACGCATGCCCGGCCACATGAACGTGCTTCTCGCCGAGGCCGATATCTCCTATGATAAACTTCGCGAGATGGACGATATAAACCCGTCGTTCCCGCAGGTTGACGTGGCCATTGTGCTCGGCGCCAACGACGTTGTCAACCCGGTAGCCCGCACCGATCCCAAAAGCCCGATCGCCGGCATGCCTATTATCAATGTCGATAAGGCCAGGACGGTGGTTGTTATCAAACGTTCGCTTAGCCCTGGTTTCGCCGGCATCCCGAACCCCTTATTCGCGATGGATAACACGTTGATGTTTTTCGGCGACGGCAAGAAGATGATGCAGGATTTGATCGCGGCGGTGAAAGAGGGGTAAGGAAATTTTATAATAACCGTCATCCTGAGTCCCGATCCCGACTTTCGGTCGGGACCGGGACCTGAGGATCTATGGGCAAGCCTTTTAGATCATTACGTCGTCTCGCTTTGCTCGACTCCTCATGATGACGCGAGTAGTAGCTCAAGCCCTCGCGGTTTTGACAAAATAGATACAGGGGCGTATTGAATACGCCCCCTTTTTTTCTTTATCATAAAAGATAACCGTAGCGTGCCATCTTTTGGCGGTTATACCGTTTTGACTACGGCTTGGAATTAATAAATCTATAATTAGAAAATATTTTTCTTGAATGGGAAACGAAGATTTCGTAGTGTTATAAATAGTAATACGCTTAAAGAACTTTGGAGGACGTATGAAAGTCAAGTGTTCTTGCCAAAGGAGTACCTTATCGTTGCTTGTCATATGCTTTATTTTTTGCATTTCAGGCAATGGATATTGTGAGGTAATCTCCATTGAGGAATTTTTACAAATAAATATGGCATCAAAAACAGTAACTCAGGTTTATTACCACAAATTTACGGAGGATATTAAAGGATATAAAAGGGGAACTGATTTCTTTGCTATTCGAACCAGCAGCAGTATAAAGATTTTTAATTCCGATGGTGAACTCCAAACTACCTTCACCCCCGAATCGCGTATGATTGTAAAGAAATTTATAGAAAACAAAAATATCTTTTTTGGATATGCCCGAAACGAGGCCGGAAAAAGCATATGTGGGATTTTTGACTTTGACGGCTCGCCGATAAAGATCTATTCAAATCCTCATATTTTACCCTCCCCGAGTGGAGAGTATTTCTATACCCAGTGCTCTATGGAAAGTTCGGGTCCTATTTACGTATATGATAAAAATGGAGACATGAGTTTTAGAATCCCTATTCAGTTTGAATGCCAGGTATCCGCCCCTTCGGATTCCCAACTAATCGTTTTACATGATAAATTTCTCTCTTTATGGGATGTTAATACCGGGCAGGAAATATGGCAATCAAACATTCCGAGGGAAGATTATTTTACAGATAGCGCTTTTGATATGGCCTTCTCCGTTAAAAACAATATTATTGCAGTACGCGATGAAATTAGTTGTCATTGTTTCGATTTCCAGGGCAACTATCTCTGGGGACAGGATCCCCTGGAAAAATATAAGCGGATTAACATGATTGGCGTATCCGAGGATAATGGAAAGGTATTGATAACGACTAATTACGGTGGGGCAATAAATGTATACCTCTTCAATCGCGACAGTTCCTTATTTTTAGAAACCGAGATTAATCTGGGACCCGATTGTATTTTTGCGGCAAACGTCACATGGGTTGCCGACGTATTCGATAATTTCGTACTCATAGGATTTAAAGCACGGGTTGACCACGAAAGAAAACGGGTAACAGGTATTCTGTATTTTAACGGCAGCGAATGGATTTCAGCGGTAATAGATGGGCGATGGGATCTTCATAAATCGGCACAAGGAGAATATACGTTAGCCGGTTTAAGGCGGTATACAAATGAAATAATGGCTTATTCTATAAAGTAAAGAGATAATAATATGTCCAGGCGTATTATTGATTTTGCGTTTTCAATATTCTACGTTTTCAAGAACCCTTTCCTGACAACCACCACACACGATCGCCAAGGTGTTCCCGACGGCGCGATGTTGACCATGTAAAGGTTCCGGGAATCACAGTTCCCGAAACACCATGCGATAAAAGGAATTCAACCCCAAACAAGTTTGGGGTTGCCACACCCCCGGCCAGACAGCTATAGCTCTATTCAACGACATCGAAAACCGATTTTTATTGACTAAATCAGCCCTGTCAAGCATATTGTACATACAGAAAGGAGGTCCTATGACGTCCATAGAATCTATAATAGATCGACAGCTGAAACGCTGGGAGTTTCAAAAGCTGATGGCGGCCAAAGAGGCCGAGCGAAAACCGAGGTTTCGGCCGGTGATAACCGTCTCCCGCACACTCGGCGCCCGTGGCGAGGAGATAGCGTCGAGAATGGCCGAGCTAACCGGTTTCCACCTGATGGATCGAGAGATAATCGATGTTATAGCGTCGGATTTCGGCATTCAGACCAAGATGGTCGAGCTGTTCGACGAGACCACCCGGTCGGAATTGGAATCGTGGTTTGACGGTATCATCAGGGGCCGGATAATCGACTCATCAGATTACCTCAAATCGCTGGCCAAAGCGTTAGGTTCGATAATGAGACATGGCGAGACGATACTCATGGGGCGCGGGGCCAATATCATAATCGGACCCGGCAAAGGATTTCATGTCAGGGTTGTGGCTCCGACAGCCAGGCGAATCGCGCGGATTTCCGAGGAGAGAAATATCACCGACGACGAGGCCGAGAAGCTTATCATCGAAAACGATGTCCGGCAATTGAAATTCATCAAGAAGTCGTTCGGGGTCGATATCGACGATCCTGTCTTCTATGATCTGATAATCAACAGCGACATGATCGATATCGACGGCGCCGCGGAACTGGCCTTGCTGGCCTATGGAAAAAAAGAGCGGGTGTTGACAAAGTGAGCCGCCCATTTGAGAATTCTCCATAAGGGTCAGGCGTCGCGGCCCTGCTATAATAAATCGATTTGCCATACAGTATATATATATTATTATGTGCGGGATATAAATCGGGATTCGAATAAATCGGAGCGGCTAATGAACGAAATTAAATCCAAAATAGAAAGCCTGGCCAAAAAACACGGGCGGGCGATGATCAAACTAAGGCGTCAACTTCACCAATACCCCGAAATCGCCCTCGAGGAATTTCAAACCCAGAAGACCATAGCCGCCAAACTCAAAGAGGTCGGCTGTAAGGTAAATACGAAACTCTGGAAAACTTCCGTTGTCGGATTATTGGAAGGCAAAGGCCAGGGCAAAACGGTCGGGATACGCTCGGATATGGACGCTCTCCCGGTCACAGAGCAAACCGGTTATTCGTTTTGCAGTAAGAATAAAGGTAAAATGCACGCCTGCGGTCACGACGTTCACATGTCTATAGTCTGGGGCGCGGCGAAGATCTTGAGTGAACTCAAAAGTGAACTTCCCGGCAAGATCAAGTTCATCTATCAACCGTCGGAGGAGGTAACCCCCGGCGGCGCGAAATTTATGATCGAGAAGGGGGTGCTGAAAAACCCGAAGGTCGATCTGATGCTCGGACTGCATACAGATTACCGCGTACCGATCGGCAAGTTCGCACTATTGGACGGCCCCATGATGGCCCAGGCCGACGATTTCAATATCACCGTGCACGGACGATCCGGGCACGGCGCCAGACCGCATGAAACGATCGATACTGTGGTTGTAGCATCGAATATAGTGACCGCGTTGCAGAATATAGTCGCCCGGCAGATCGACCCGATGGAATCGGTGGTTGTGACCATAGGCTCGATCCACGGCGGCACCGCGCGCAACGTGATTGCCGATAAGGTCGAGATGGCCGGCACCGCTCGGACGTTTACACCGAAGGCAACGAAAGATATCGCCAAGATGATCGAGCGGGTGATAGCTGGGGTCTGCAAAACCCACGGCGCTAAATATGATTTCGATTTTCGGGTCGGTTACCCGGTGGTTTCCAACGATAAGGCGGTCAACGATCTGTATCGCGCGGCGGCTTCGGAGCTTTATGGCGCCGGGTCGGTGGTTGATGCCGAGATGGTTATGGGCGGCGAGGATTTCGCTTATTTCGGAAAAATTGTGCCATCGGCGTTTTTACGATTCGGCATTCGCAACCGGCATATCGACGCGGATAAACCGTGGCATCATTCGGCCTTCAAGGTCGACGAACGCGCGATCCCCCAAACTGCCGCGCTGATGGCGTTGGCGGCCTGGCTGGGGATGGGGTAGGGGGGCGTGGGGAAGCAGAGATTTATTTAAACTTGGCAAAATAATCATCTATTTCTGGCCCGAGTTCAATTCCAACTTCTTCAAAACAATCTAATAAAACGTTATAACTATCCGCGCCTCCAAAGAAATCCCAAAGTTCCTCTGCGATCAATATCTCGCTATTTAGATCAAACATCCCTTTCATTGTCCACCTGGCATTCCGGATTATTATAAATTATTATCCGGATTCGATTGCAACATCTATGGCTGCGGCAAAAATTGTTTCGATACCAAAGGAAAGCCCGGATTGAACACACTTTTTCACTATATTCATCTCACAAAAACTAAGCTCTCTCCCAATTTTCTCTAAAGCTTCATTCTGGAGTTGGTCTTTTGTAACAAAATATATTAAATCCTCGACTTCATTGTAATCCATATACATTTCTCCTAAAGTTTAATATCTTCGCGTAATTGTATTAAATTCTTTTCTGCAGAATAGAGTAACCCGATTATTTCTGGTAAGATATGATGATACCTTTTTCTTAGCTCTGGGAAATTTCCAGCAACTTGAAAGAACTTTTTTTCCTCGTTTGTAATAATATACATTTTAGTATCGTATTCTCTTAAAGAAGCCAATCTGCCAAATCCCGACCATATACCTGTAGTGATCTCTACCTCAAACGCAAATTCCGGGTAGTAACCTTTCTGAATTTTTCTAAACCAAAGAACATCAACTTTCCTTAATAAGCCGTAATCGGAAAATTGAAGATCAGGACATCTATCAAGTGTTATCATATCCCCCAATTTCTTTTTATTAAACGTCCTAGATTTGTCGGGACAATAAGTAGAATATCCTCTTATATTTCCTATTTCTATTAATCTTCCTTGAATTATATTATGTATACTCTCTTCAGGTTTTAGAGGTTTTGATTTGCCCGTTAGTGATTTTCCTAATAAATCCCAACTATTTATATACTCGCTACAATCCAAGCGATTACCTCTACCTTTCAATATCAACTCCAAATTTCTTGAAAAGTTTATCTTATATTCCCCATTTCTATCATGGCTTATTTTAGGTAGGTATTTTACTAATATTTGCGAAGGCAAAAATACAATATTCTTAATATCTCCACAAACAAATGCAATGTACGAATTATCAAGGTTATATATTTCTTCCGCATTAATATAATTCAAACCAAAAAAATACCTCTTACCTAAATCAGAAGCAGTTCGTATCAAAACATTTGATTTACCCATTCTAAACGTATTAGTACGTAAAAGTTTAACAGGATTGATATCAATATTTAGCTTTTTTGATTCCTCTATAAATTCTATCAATAGCCTTTGATGATTTCTCATTGTATTTACCGAGATTTATTTATCAGATTTAACAGATTAATATCTTTTATTAGTTTTAGAATTTCCTCGAATTTAAACTGTATCATGTTATATTCCTCTTGTGGGAAAATTCGTTTAATAGACTTTTAAGATTCTTCACTTCTTTAACGACCGATAAGAAGTCATATTTTTCAATTTTTACATTTGAAATCAGTGAGTTAAAAGCAGATATGTCTATCCCTATACAATTAAGAGCAAGTTCATTAGCCTGAACTAACGTCGTTCCGCTTCCACAAAAAGGATCTAGAACTATATCGCCTCTCTTAAATAAATACGTCTTTTTATAATCATCAACATGATCATCCAAAAAATATTCCACTAATTGAGGGATGAATTTCCCTTTATAGGGATGTAAGCGATGAACATGTTTTGTTGTGTCTTTTTCTCTAAGATGATCGAAAGATAATCTCCAATTAAGATCCTTGCCCAGTTTCTTTTTCCAATTTAATTCCCTCTTCCCATGGTAGGACTTGTAGTACTTTATCAGGTCATTTCTCGATATCAGAACGGTGCCATCTTTATTAAACTTTTTGACTTTTCCATATTGAATCAAATAAGAGATATTGGATTCAGATACGGTTTTGCTAATATGTTCTGTTGCCCAAGTGCTTGCCTCTTTTGTTGTGAACAAGTCTTTTGGGTAAAATACGTTATCCTGAACTGTCTTCATAATTTCAACGCTGTCTATTAATAATCTAGAGTCGATCTCTGTTTGGTTCAAACACCTTTCATTTCACAACTATCATATTATATTAAGCGTCAAGAACAAAGCGGATTTTTGCTTTCTTTAATACGGTAAAAAAAATATTGCGTAAGATATCCCCCGCCTCTACCCCTCCTCTTCCGTGCCGAAATGGAACTCGCGTTTGACGGCGATGCCCACGTTGGAGAGGTGGTCGCCGATCTTCTCTAAATTCGAGATGTAATCCAGAAAGTATATACCGGTACTGGGATCGCTGGCGCCGGAATTCATACGCTGTAAATTGGCCTCCCGGGCCGTTCGATCGAGCCGATTGACTTTCTTCTCGATATTCAGAACCTCCTGGGCTTTTATCTGGTCCATATTCTCGATCGATTCGATGGCCGCGGCTAGCATCTCGCGAATCAACTCGTACATCTTCTTTAACTGATCTATCGCTTCATCGCAAAACACGACCTTGTCGTCGAGAACCCGATCGGTGATGTCAGCCAGGTTCTCGGCGTGATCGCCGACCTTCTCGATATCGTTGATGCTGTGAAGCCATACCGGGATTTCATCGGCGACCTCCCTGGCCAGCCGTACCCTTGAAAGCTCCACCATGTAGCGGGTGATCTCATTCTGCAGATCATCGATAGCGTCCTCGATTTCCGGGACTTTATCGAGTTGTTTATTGTTTCTCGTGAAAAGAGAGTCCATCGGTATAACCACAGCGTCCCGCGCCATCTCCATCATCCGCAGAACCTCTTTGCGGGCCTGGACAAGGGCTACCGGCGGCGTTTGCAGAAGCCTGCGATCGAGAAATTGAAGGCCGCCCTCGTAATCCATTCCCTTTTTCACGGGGGTGACCGCGATTACTACTTTTTCAAGTAGCTTTGTAAACGGCAGGTGAATTACAGTATTCGTTATATTGAAAATCGTATGCGCCAGGGCTATGTGAACCATAATAGTGGTCGGCGTTATCTCGCCGGGCACGATAAACTCGATCAAGCGCGGATACCATCCTAACCAGACAAACGGAAGCATCCAGAGCACGCCAATTATATTGAAAGCGGTATGGGCGTTGGCGGTACGACGCGCGTTGACGCTGGTACGCATGGAGGCTAATTGCGCGGTAATTGTGGTACCGATATTATCCCCGAGAATCAACGGGATGGCCGCCTGGAAATCCAACAATCCCTGCAAGGCCAGAACCTGAATAATCGCGACAGTTACCGATGAACTCTGCAACAATACTGTGGCCAAAGCGCCGACTAAAACCCCCAAAAGCGGATTCCGACCGAAATTGATAAACATATCAGTCATCATCTGGCTCTCTTTTAGAGGTCCGAAACTTTCCTTTAAAACCGCCAGGCCAAGAAAGATCAAACCGAGACCCAATAGGGCACGTCCCCAGTTTCTTATTGAACGACGTTTACTTATGAATGTCATGCCGAAACCGATACCTATCGCCGGGTAAGCGTATTGCGATATTTTAAATACGGCGAAGGCAGAAACCAGCCAGGCAGTAAAAGTAGTCCCTATGTTGGCGCCCATGACAACGCCTATGGCCTGAGAAAGGGTGAGAAGCCCGGAGTTCACCAACCCTACCGCCATCACGGTCATTGCCGACGAACTCTGAATGAGAGCGGTAAATCCGGCGCCGACCATTACAGCGGAGATTCGGTTTCGGGTAAACAGACCGAGAATTCGCTTCAATTTTTGTCCGGATACGCTTTTTAAACCGTCAGACATGAGCTTCATTCCATAGAGGAAAAGCCCGAGCCCGCCTATGACTCCGAATATAATCTCTCTAGTCATATTTTAAGATAGCCCTCCAATAAAATTAATAAAATCAGGCGTATGAAATTGACAGTTAGAATCGTCGCTTGCAGAAAGCATAATCGCGCCCATTATACCGATAGCAAAATCGGTTGTCAACTAACATCTGTAAAAAACGATTCAGCCATCGATAACAATAATACCGGGTATTATTCTTGAGTTATCGGCCGCTATATGGCGGTTATAAAACGGGAAAAACCGCTTGATAAAATAATAATATAGGACTATAATTCCTTAAATTTTGAGAATAATATTTTTTAAATAAGGAGCATTGATGTCGGCGAAAAAAGCGACCAAGAAAAAAGGGGCCAAAAAGGTAAAAAAGGCACCCGCCAAAGCCAAAAAGGCATCTGTAACCAAAACTAAGACAACAGAAACGGCAAAGAACACTGTCAAAAAGGCAGCTACACCCGCAAAATCCACAAAGAAGGCACTCAAGGTTAAGAAGTCGGTAAGCGAAAGCAAGAAAAAGGCAGTTTCTGCCAAAGAGGTAAAAAAACCGGTTACCCGGGATATCGGCAAGATGATTTATTATTTCGGTGATGGCAAGGCCGAGGGTAACGGGCAAATGAAAGATCTTCTCGGGGGCAAAGGCGCGGGTTTGGCCGAGATGACCAATTTCGGGGTACCGGTTCCGCCTGGCTTCACTATTGTTACCGACGTCTGCAAGCTTTTCTACGAGAGCGATATGAAACTTCCCGCCTCCTTTGATAAGGAATCGAAAGATAATATCGCCAGGCTTGAGAAATCGACCGGGATGAAATTCGGGGACAAGAATAATCCGCTATTGGTGTCGGTAAGATCCGGGGCGAAATTTTCTATGCCCGGCATGATGGATACGATATTAAACCTGGGGCTTAATGACGAGACCCTTGAAGGCCTGATAAAAAAGACCGAAAACGAGCGTTTTGCCAGCGATTCATACCGTCGGTTTATACAAATGTACGGCAGTGTGGTTCTGGCCATAGACAAATCGGAATTCGAGGATATTTTAGAAAACCGCAAAAAGAAACAGCGGGTTAAGCTGGATACCGAGCTTGGCATAAATGATCTGAAATACATCATTAAAAAATTCAAAGAGTTGATTCGCTCCAAATCCGGGGAAGATTTTCCTCAGTCCCCTATAGAACAGCTCGCCCAGGCGCGGGATGCCGTATTCAAATCATGGAATAATCCCAGGGCCATCACTTACCGTCACCTGAATAACATACCGTCCGATATAGGCACCGCGGTAAATATTCAGGCTATGGTTTTCGGCAACATGGGTGAAACATCGGCTACGGGCGTAGGCTTCACCCGTAATCCGTCGACGGGCAAAAAGGAGTTTTACGGCGAGTACCTGGCCAACGCTCAGGGAGAGGATGTTGTGGCCGGAATCAGAACCCCCCGTCATATCTCCCAGTTGGCCAAGGAAATGCCCAAAGTGTATAAACAGCTTCAAACTATCACCCGCAGCCTGGAGAAACGTTACCGGGACGTTCAGGACTTCGAGTTCACTATACAGGAAGGCAAATTATACCTTCTGCAGACACGTGCCGGCAAAAGAACCACGGCCGCCGCCGTGAAAATAGCAGTCGATATGGTAAACGAGGGATTAATCACCAAAAAGGAAGCGTTAACCCGTATCGAACCCGAGCTGTTAGAACAGCTTTTACACCCCATGATCGATCCCGCGGCATCCGTGAATGTCGTAACCAGGGGGCTTGCGGCATCGCCGGGCGCGGCCACCGGGATGGTGGTATTCACCGCCAACGACGCTGTCCGGTTCGCCGAGGCGGGAAACGATGTCATACTGATCAGACAGGAGACCAACCCGGATGACATCCACGGCATGAACGCCGCCCAGGGCATTCTAACAGCCCGCGGAGGTATGACCTCGCATGCCGCCGTGGTGGCCAGAGGCATGGGAAAATGCTGTGTGGCCGGCGCGGAGGAGATAAAGGTTTACGAAGTCGACAAGAAGATGATTATCGGGGGCAGCGTAGTAAAAGAGGGTGATTCCATAACATTGAACGGCAGTAACGGTGATGTTATACTCGGGACTGTACCGACTATCGCGCCGGTGCTATCCGGCGAGTTCGGCACTTTTATGAAATGGGCCGATGAAGTTCGACGGTTAAAGATCAGGACAAACGCTGATACTCCCGCCGACGCCAAGCAGGCTATCGCCTTTGGGGCCGAGGGGATCGGCCTTTGCCGTACCGAACATATGTTTTTCGCGCCGGAGAGAATCGCCATCGTCCAGGAGATGATACTTGCCACCGATGAGATCTCCAGGCGAGAAGCGCTCGACAAGCTATTGCCTTTTCAGAAAAATGATTTTAAAGGCATTTTCGAAGCGATGGACGGTCGTCCCGTTACCATCCGCACAATCGATCCGCCGCTTCACGAGTTTCTACCGGATAAGAAGGTGATAATCGAGCAGATTCAGGAGCTAAAGAATCGAAAAGCGTGGGAAGACGAGATTAAAGAGAAGGAAAAAATACTTGCTCGTATCGAGGAGCTCGCGGAATTCAATCCCATGCTGGGGCATCGCGGCTGCCGGCTGGGAATAACCTATCCCGAGATAACTGAGATGCAATCCCGTGCCATTTTCACAGCCGCCTGCGAAGTCGCCAAGGGGCGTAAAGCCAAAGCCCCGATAGTTGAAGTCATGATACCGCTGGTAGGCGCCGTGGAAGAGTTTATAAATCAAAAAGAGGTTGTGGTCAGAGTCGCCGAAGAGGTAATGAAAAAATTTAAAATCGAAATTCAGTACCTCGTCGGTACCATGATCGAGGTTCCCCGCGGAGCTCTTACCGCTGATAAGATCGCCAAAGAGGCGGAGTTTTTCAGTTTCGGCACGAACGATCTTACACAGATGGCATTCGGTTTTTCAAGAGATGATTCGGGTAAATTCTTAAAGGTGTATATCGAAAAAGGGATACTTTCCCACGATCCGTTTGTTTCCATAGATACCGAAGGTGTCGGGCAGTTGGTTTCTATGGCCATTAAAAAAGCCCGTAAGATACGCCCCGATATGAAAATAGGCATATGCGGGGAGCATGGCGGAGATCCGAAATCAATTCGATTTTTTAATGATATCGGGATGGATTACGTGTCGGCTTCGCCGTTCAGAATACCGATCGCCCGGCTGGCGACCGCCCAGGCGGTTTTAGAAAAGAGCGAATATACACAGAAATAACCAAGTCGGGGCGGTTTGATCCGCCCCTTTTTTTTTGCTGTCAATTTTCAATAAGAGGCCCAATATATCTTTGTATCGTGTTAATTTATTATCTCTCATTTCGATTTGAACATTCATGCGGCTTTTTTATTGGAAAGCTCGATCGACTGCCGCGCGACACCGCGGAGCATAATAATATAAGACTACAGGAGAGAAATTATATCCTATACGCGCTAAAATACGGTATAGGTAAACGAGATGTGTATCGGCCGCGTTTAATTAAGATATCGTATTCAGGGTCGATCCATTATACAAATATATATAAATGATTGTAAAGACAGCGTTTAAGAATATGATATTTGTCACAGAATAATAAATTCGACATACCATTTTTTATTAAATAAAGGTTGACAGGGTTGACACCAATCGATAGCTTTCTTATAAAGCGGTTATCCGCTAAGCGAAGCAAACCCCCTTTGTTGAAAACATTGAGCGAAGGGATAACAGTTTTAGTATCTAAAACAAGGAAGGGGTAACATGGAAAAGAACTTTGGTGTACTCGCCAAACAAGCCGAGAAAGCGGTAAAGGGGATCAAAGACAAAGAGCTTCGTAAAGAGGCTTTCAGGATTTTCCTGTTACAGCTTATGGCCGGTGGCGGGGTTTCCTTTTCCGCGGGAATGGGCCTGGCGCCGAAAACGGCGAGGAAAAAACGTGGACCGGGTCGCCCTCCCCTCAAGAAAACCGCGAAGAAGAAAGCCAAAAAGCCGGCAAAACGTCCCGGACGCGCCGGGGGTGGTGTTGTAACGACCGGTTTGAACAAACTTCTTGCCGGCGGCTATTTCAAAGCCAACCGTGACGCCACGACGGTATTCAAGGAGTTCAGAAAGCGGCGTATCGATATCGAACCGTCGCAATTGCGCATGGAGCTTCTGCGTTTTGCCCGTTCAGGGAAATTAAAACGCAAGATCAAGATGAAAGGTAAGAAAGTCACTTACCTTTACCGTCGGTAAAAACGTAAAGCCCCGTCACAAAGGCGGGGCTTTTTTATCGGCTTTTAAGCATATGAGCGATATCGAGTATGCGTTGACTATACATTCGGTTCATTCGTATATCAAACCTGTTCCTTCAGAAACGTCATTATTTTCCGTTCGATTTCTCTGAAGATATCCGCGAAGAATCGTTTTTTCTCGAAATCCGTTCCTTTGTAAGCCGCCGGGTCGGGGAAGCTCCAGTGAAACAGATCTGTGTTTTCCGGCCAGACGGGGCAGGTTTCTCGGGCATTGTCGCATACGGTGATAACCAGATCGAAACGCTTGTCGCTGAATTCGTCGATAGGTTTAGAGCGCAGGTTATCGGTATTATATCCTCGCGTTTTCAATGTATCGAGAGTCAGGGGGTTGATCTCGCCGGTTGGGCTGGCCCCGGCCGATTTAGCCCGATATCGTCCGCCGCCGTGATGATTCATCAAGACCTCGGCCATGATCGACCTGGCCGAATTGCCGGTACAGACAAAGAGAATTTTTTTCATAGCTATTCCCCGGAATTAAAGCCGATCGGAACCACCGAGTTATTTTCTACTCTATTATAATGAATTTCCTGATTACCGGACAATGTAATTTCATACAGGTGAAAATAAAAAGCCCCGGAACGAACCACCGGGGCTAAAACCGAAAGGGGGTAATGATTTTCAGGTTATTTCAGATATGTCATCTTTTTCGATACCGACTGGCCGTCAATCGTGACGGTATAAATATAGATTCCGCTTTTTACCGAGCCGTTAACCGGCCAGGCGAAGTCATGTTGACCGGCGGAAAGAAATCCCGAATGCGCCGTATTCACCAGTCTTCCCAGCATATCATAAACGGCAACAACGACAGAAGCGTCGCGAACGAGATTGAAATTAATTATGGTACGGCCGTTAAACGGATTCGGATAGTTGCCCGTATTCAGACTTGTTGCCGGCGTCGAGCGATCATCGGCGGCTTCGGAAACGAAATCAATCAATTCGAATACCTGGACCTGCCCGGCCTCCCAGGAACCGTCCGGATCATCCTCGGGTACATCCCATTGGTTTCCAGGGGCAAGATAGATGGTCACATTCCCGATATTATCGCCGAGACCCATGGTAACTTCCATGGTATTACTGTAATTTTCTCGATTCATATTAGCGTCGAAATCTTTTATGGAGATTTCCGCCCGCGACTGATCGTCCTGGTTAATTCTTATCGATATCATCAAACGATCGTACTTGTACCTGTAAATATCCCATCTGTCCAGGGTCGTTTCGCCCATCCCGAAATCGCCGAAGGTCAGGCCGAAGGAGTAAAGTTCGCCGAAATCGGATTCGAGCTTAAAAAACATGGTATCTTCGGCAGCCAGTTCGGGGACTCCGTCGACATAAAGTTCGGTAAATATTCTTTCCTGCGGCTTTCTGTTGTAAAAATAGATAAACATGCGGTCGACGTCGATATACAGGCTGTCGGTGGGAGGCGGATCGGGAATCGAATCGAGCGCCAACGAGGCGACACCGCCGCGATAGGCAGAAACCCAGACCGAACCGAGCGAATCGAAAGCGATATCGGAATAGAATTCGCCCCAGATAAAATTGTTATCGGGGGGGATATATCCTCTCCATTGATCATCGGTTTGTAATACCCAGACCCCGTAACCGGTACCGATCCACAATTCGCGGTCGACAGGCCGATACTCCAGGGTAGAGACAAACCCGTTGGTCATGGGAGAATTCGATGAATTATAAACAGTCCAGTCAGGATCATCGAGAAGCGCGACCCCGAAACCGGTAGTCCCGAAAGCAATGATTCCATTATCCGGGTTTACCTTGATGGAGAGGAGTTGATTCGACGGCAGTCCGCTATTCGATGTATTGAAGGTAATCCACTCAACGCCATCATAACTTACCGCTCCGCCGTTGGCCGTTGCCATCCATAAAATACCTCCACCATAATCGAAATCGATGGCCCTGATATAATCGCTGGGGATATAGGTCCCGCCGGGAACTTCGAATGCCTGCTGTTGACCATCCTCGTAAGTGAATTCGGTGCGGGAATTGAATCGATACCTGATCCAGCCGATATCGTCGTAGATGGTAATTCCGCCCCCATAGGTGGAAACATACCTCGTTTGACCATCGAAAATAATACCGGTAACAATCTGATTCACCTCGAGACCGTGATTTATCATCGACCAGGTGGAATCGACAAAATCAAGACGGGCCAGGCCGAAACCGACCGGGGACGAATCGAGGTTTCCTGACGCGGCCGCCAGCCAGAGATCGCCGGAGCCATCAAAGGCCGCGCGCCGGACCGCGTTGATCGGCACACCGCTGCTGGACTCGTTCCAGATGGTCCAGATCGAATCACGTATTAAGACCACTCCGCCTCCGGAGGTCCCGATGTATTGATTCCCCTCGGAATCGAAATCAATAGAGGCAACATAATCGGTAGGCAGGGGCGAGTTCATTTGATTATAGACGGTCCAGGTAGAGTCGGCCAGAGCTAATCGCCACGGCAAAAACGTAATTACCGTCGCGAAAAAAATCTTTGTTATTATCCCAGTTTTATTTTTCATAGCGTTCTTCTCCCTCGGATCAATAAATGTTGCAAGATTGTTGCCGTTGGAAACACTAATTTTCGAGCCTGCGGTACAATTTATTTGCACCGGCAAGGCGTGGTCTCCTAATGGGTTGCGGGTTTCGCGTTTTTACAGCGGCCGTGCCCTGGGAGGAGTTGACAATCTGTTTCGCCTCATGTGGTATAATAATTGCACATTATATTAAATTCCTGTTCAACACCTGAACATGGCGAACGCGAGCTATCGCCTATATTTAGCGGGCGATTATTTTGCAAACAGTATTCATTATCAGGAACCCGATCGGTTGAATCGCTGTTTGTTAGGATGATCGAAATGGGTTTGGATGTTGTAACGGCTTAAGCCGAGCGAGGGCAATTAAATGAAAAGGAGTTTTATATGAAGAAAACGTTACTGATTGTCATGATAATTCCAGTCATGGCACTCGCCTATTCCGGGGGGCCGCCTGACGGGAGAACCGGGGCTCCGGGTGAATTAACCTGCCAGAATTCCTGCCACAGCATGTTTCCGCTAAACAGCGGCGACGGTACATTAACAATATCGGGGCCGGCGCAGTATGAGCCCGATATGACTTATTCGATAACTGTCGAACTCTCCAATCCCGGGCAGTCGCGCTGGGGATTTGAGATTACGCCTCTGGATATCGGCACGGTTACCATCACCGACGCTGCAAACACACAGTTTTCCACCAGTAACGGCAAAAGTTATGTCAAGCACACCTCGACCGGCACTTTCGCCGGCAACGCCAACGGCCCGGTAAGCTGGAGCTTCGACTGGACAGCGCCTTCATCTCCTCCCGATTCGGTTATATTCTACGCCGCCGGTAACGCGGCCAATAACAACGGGAATAATTCCGGCGATTATATTTACTCGACTGATTTCACCTCGCGGCTTATGCCCACGGGCATCGACGATGACCCGTTCGCGTCGCTGCCTTCGCATTTTGAATCGGGCAACTACCCGAACCCATTCAATGCCAATACGGCTATCAATTATAATCTTCCTTACGCGGGGCATGTAACCCTGGAGATATTCGATCTCAGGGGCAGAATGGTCGAGTCCCTCGCCGACGGTTTCCAGGAGGCCGGGCAGAAGATTTTTTACTGGGACGCTTCCGAGATGCCCTCGGGGGTTTATTTCTTCAACCTGACATTCGACGGTATGCGTGAAAGCAAGAAGATGATGCTTATTAAATAGCCGATATTATCATCAAAAAAAATAAAGGCGGGTTTACTTAAAGCCCGCCTTTTTAGATCCTAATGTGATATATTTTATACTCGAATCGCCTCGCCCTTCAATGTATTGGGCGTGGCGTCGGTAATTCTGACATCGATATAAGCGCCGATTTCCTGGTCGGTTCTCGCGAAGACGACCATCTTGTTGCCGTCGGTGCGGCCGTACCAGTAATTTTCATCCTTCTTGCTCGGGGCCTCCACCAGAATCTCCGCTGTCTGACCTATATGGGAGCGGTTTTTTTTCAGGCTGATCTCTTTTTGAATATCGTTTAAGAGGGTAATCCGGTATTTCTTCTCCTCGGGGGAAACGTCGTCGGACCAGCGTCGTTTAGCGACAGTGCCCTTGCGTTCGGAGTAGTTGAAAATAAACGCCGAATCGTATTCGACCATTTTGATCATTTCCACGGTCTGCTCGAACTCCTCCCTGGTTTCGGTGGGGAACCCGAGGATAATATCGGTTGTCAGGGCAACGTCGGGGATTTTTGATCTGACGCGTTCGACCAGGGCGAGATACTCGGCGGCCGTATGTTTCCGCCGCATCATATTCAATATTCGATCTGAGCCGGCCTGCAACGGCAGATGGATATGTTTGCAGACGCGGGAATGATCGGCTATGAGATCCAGAAGATCGTCGGGGAAATCCTTGGGATGGGGCGATGTAAATCTCACCCTTTTAATCCCCGGGACGTCGGCCACAACATTCATCAACCGGGCGAATTCACGGCCGTTATCGCTATACGAATTAACGTTCTGGCCGAGCAATGTCACCTGGGAATACCCCTCGGATACGAGCTTTACGCATTCGTCGCGTACGTTTTCTACCTTGCGGCTTCGTTCTCGCCCCCGGGTGTAGGGAACAACACAGAAGGTGCAGAAATTATCGCATCCCCTCATAATGGCAATCCAGGCGTTTATGCCGTCTTTCCGTTCAGGATAGATATCGTCGTAGGTTTCGAATTCGGATAGATCGATATCGGTCATTTGCCCGCCGCCGTTTCTGGCGTCCCGGATAAGCTTCGGGAGCCTGCGGTAGCTGTCCGGCCCGGCGGTAATATCGACATGCACGGAGCTTTCCAAAAGATCCATCTTGAGATTCTGGGCCATACATCCGAGGACGCCTATCACTACCGGTCTTTTGTCTTTCATCTTCTGCAGCCGCTGAAGCCGTCCATAGACCTTGTTATGAGCGTTCTCCCGAACCGAGCATGTGTTAAGAAGAATAACATCGGCGGAATCGGGTTCGCCAATCTCGGAATATCCGTCGTTTTTGAGGATCGAGCGTACCAGTTCGGTATCATACTCGTTCATCTGGCAGCCGTAGGTTTCGATATAATAGCTTAGACCGCGAGCCGATTTTTTTTCGATTACCGAACTATACCCGTTTTGCTTTTCGTCGCTCAAAATTCCTCTCCGAACCGTATGGTAATTATCACCCGAATAAATATCGGTGATGAAATTCTATCGTCAAGGATTATTTATCCGGCAGCAAGATTGCCGCCAGATAAACCCGCCAGACGACTTTCCCTGGTTACCAAGCTCCTGCTTGGTAACCGCGGGAGCTTGGTTGCCAGAATAAGGCGGCCTTTCGAAAAGGACCGCCTTATCGGTAAACCTAAATACTATTCTTTTAAGATTTTTGACTTTCCTGGTATTTCGGGATGGTCGAACTGCATTTGGCCGCCGCGAAATTATCCTCGAATTTTTCCACGGGCACCGATGGTCCGGGCGCGGAGCAATAAGCGTCGAAAGCATGAATCAAGTCCTCCGCTACAGCCCCCGCGTCAAGGGCCTCGATCTGTTTGCGATGAAGCATATAGACAAGCTCGCCATCCTTGAAAAGCGCCACAGACGGCGACGACGGGGTGATTTCCGGTATATACTCCCGGACTCTTTGAGTAGCGTCACGATCCACACCCGCGAAAACGGTGGTCATTTTATCGGGGATAACATTGTGCTGCAACGCCAGACCGACACCGGGGCGAGCGTGACCCGCGGCACATCCGCAGACCGAGTTTATCACCACGAGGATCGTACCTTTCTTATCGCTTAAGACCGAATCGACTTCCTCGGGTGTTCTTAAAGAATTTACCCCGATATTGTTCAACTCTTCCCACATATGACGGACAGCTTCGATATCATACAAAGGTCGCATTTAGAATCTCCTTTCAAAACCGTGATATCACGGCACTTAACTCATTATCGACAAGAATCGCCGTCGATCGAACCTGTATATTCCCTTAATTTGAGTTTAACCTAATAAACTCCTGAATTGTTCCCAACTTATTATACCAATTGAGTTTAACATAGGCAAAAGAGTCTAAAATAGACGATAATCAGGCTAAACCTGTTAACGCGACGATATGGTGATCCCGATTTACAAACCGGGCGTTTTGGATCCTCAGCCGGGGCCGCAATGGGCGCAGGCTTTGATATGTTCGGTCATGAGCAAAACATCGATTTTAGCGTCAATAATGGTGTTGCCGTTATCGTAATCGACGCTTGCTATAGTGCAGGTATCGTCTTTCCCTCCGGATAAATTTCCTACGTAAACCGAAAGGGCTGATTTTAGAGCCACTATATGTTTTAATTTGAGAAATTCCTCCGGGTGATTTTCGGGGCGATGTTCTTGATGATTTTCAAAATCATCGCTATCCAGGAGATAATCTATCGATTTTCCGCGCAGGGACGCAAGCAGGAGCGATTCGACCCCGACCGCTCCCCCGCAGGTATTCTTGGTAAGGCAGTAAGATTTCAAACGGTCGTCCTTATCGAGGATTATTTCAATATTTTCCGTGATATCGTTACAGGGCAAACTTTCCTCCCGGGTGTTTTATTCGTTCTCGATCGAATGTTCGATATAATATACATCGGTGAGTTCACTGTCAAGGACAAGTCAATTTAAAATCACCATCGAAAAAAAGGACCGGCCATGCACGACCGGTCCCTTAAAATCGATATTCTGTAATCTATTGGCCGAACGAGTCGCTGTGGAATTTAAGCACTCCTCTTAATCTCTCTCCGATATAGGTTAAGTGATCGGGATGGAAGATATCCTCGAACCCGCCGTAGATTTCGAAGTCAATATCCTGCGTCGCCACGGCGTCGAAAACCAGGGCATGTCCGTATAAACCCAGGTCGTCTTCCGCACCGCAATCGATATAGAGATCGGTGTTATCAAGAGCCGGGCCGTAACCGCCTGAATATAAGGCGGTAACGTCGTTGGCCATCCATCGAAGCCAAATCGGCAGGGTGACTTCGCCATCGGCGCCGAACGGCAGATCGATTTTACCTACGAACCCGGTACCCTCGGAAACGAACAGGTGGGCGTAAGTAGTATCGGGATCGCTCGGATGATGAGGGCTGAATGCCGAACCCATAGCGAACAACATATTCGTAAGTCTTTTTCCGGGGCCCGGAGCTATATTGTAAAAAGCCGCGGTATCTCCGGGAGTGAAAGCGTTCTCCGCGAAAACAAACGGCAACAGTTCCAGTATACCGAGGAATGTCGCGCTTCCTGGATCGGCGGGGTTATAATCTCCCCAGAACGCCAGCGGGCCGGACATCGAAGCGGCCGAACCGAACAGGTCGGCTCTCAACATGGCTAGCTTAATCGCGCCGTAACCACCCATGGAATGGCCGGCGATACCTCTGCTTTGCCTGTCGGCATCGGTGTGAAATAGTGAATCGATCAGGCCTACGACTTCGTTGGTCACGAAATCCTGCATAAGGCCGGCATAAGACTGGGTAGTATCAGGTGGCGTACCGTCTAAAGTATCTGGATATGCATAAGAATTAGTGTAGAAACTTCCGCCCAAAGCGTTGCCGGCGTCGGGGGTAACCACGATCATGGGGTCTATCTCGCCATTGAAAATCATCTCGTCCATTATTTCTTTCAAGCTGAAAATGGCTTTGAAATAAATCTCGTCGCCACCGTAGCCATGCAGAAGATAAAGCACGGGGTATGTGGTCGTGCCATCCAGATCGTAGCCCGGAGGCGTGTAAACCAACACGTCTCTACCGGGAGGATCAAGCATGATATCGCCCGAAATCGATTGAGACTCAAAGGAAAGGTTCCATATAAACCCCTGCGGATAATCGGGATCTACGGGGTTTTCTCTTTTAGAGCATTGTATCGCCGCTGTCAATACTACGACGATAAGCAATAGTATCGTTATCTTTTTCATCCTATTCCTCCCCCTTAAAATCTATATGTCAATGATACGTGAGAGGCATACAGCGAACTTTCGAAAAGACCGGGATAATTATCAAAAATCCCGTCGCTGTTAACATCGGTAAGTTCGGTTACTTCCCTGTCGGCGAAACTTATATACTCGAAATTGTAGGCCAGCTCAAACCCGCTGAAAACCAGGCCGGCTCCCACGTTAAACGAGTGTTTATCGCCGAGATCGGGAATGAGAGGAGAAAAAGTCTCGTCGGGTATGGGGCTGGGATCGAAATAATATCCTAACCGCACAGCCAGCGGATCGCTGGGCCAGTATTCGACACCGAAAGAAAATCTCAAGGTGTTTTCCCAGTTTAGCATGATGGGAGAATCTTCGGCCGGTTGACCTACCGGATCGGTTCCGTCAAGCTCTATCAATATCGAATCGAGGGCCGACCATTGAGTATAGGCGACCTCGCCGGTAAAGGTCAGTTTCTCGCTGGGCTTATAAGCCAGGCCGAAACCGAAATCGGCGGGGGTAGTTATGTCCGCCTTGGCGTCGGGCTCCGCCGTAAGGTTATCAACGCCGAAAATAAGACGAAGCAGGGCGATTTCCTGGGGGCTGGCTCCGGAGGCCTCGGCGTTAGCGATGAGGATATCCTTCAGTTCGTCATTGTTAAAGACGTAGATCTCCTGCGTTGAGGTGCCCTCCATCTTCAGGGTAGTGCTGGTACGGCCGGATAATCCAAATTGAAGTTTATCGGATAATTTGTAAAGGGTTCCGAAATTCGCGCCGTAACCCCAGCCGCTACCTTCTATCTCCGTATCGATCAGGAGATTTTCGTGGGGAATCGGTATCCCCGACGGTTTAAGTACGGTTTTCTTAAAAACAATACTTCCATGCTGTAAAGATATTCCGATACCGAAGCTCAATTTGTCGTCCATAAACGATTTGGCCACGGTAGGATGGAAATCGATCACCTTAAGATCCGATTTGTGATCGTACCAGGGATATGAAAACCTTATATCCATGGATCTCAGGGGATTGTAGAGATCCCACTCGCTGGAGAGACCGTTGGGGACGAATATCGCCAACCCGGCGGTAACCCCCTGGAGGTTCTCGAGTTTGAAAAATCCCCCGACGTCGGGGATGAAGATCGTTTTATCGCTGGGATAACGAATCTCCCCATTACGATACCCGACTTCCAATCCGCCGAAATCGATTGACGGTGTATACTGAATTCTCGGATTGAGAAAGACGCCCATGCCGGTAAATTCGGACTGTTCGAGCTGTGTAAGGCCGGCCGGATTCCAATAGGCGGCACTCCAATCATCGGCAAGACCCCTGAAGGCGCCTCCCATGCCGATCGCCTTGGAGCCGACTCCGGAAAGGGCGAAACCTCCAGCGAAAACGTGCCCCGCGACGAAGGTCAGGGCTGCCAGGGTCGCGATAAGGATAAACCCCGGCGACGACCCGCGGCCGCGTCCGTGAGACGCGGTCGGGGCCTTTGCGATTTTCTTAGCCATCTGCTTCTCCTGAATCTTGTTTTAAAGACCTTTCTTCATTTTAAAAAAGATTAATAAATCATTTTTCGTTCAATTCGGCCAGATATTTCTTGGCTTCCTTCTTATATTTTTCATCCAGCGGTCTCTCTGATTCGAGTTCGAGACATTTTTCGAACTCCGCCCGAGCGGCATCATCATCGTCAAATCTCATAAATGTTATTCCCATCTCCAGATGATGATTAATATAATCGGGATTGAGCTCAATCGCTCTTTTCATATAGACGAGGGCATCCTCTTTATTGGCCGCGCCAAGACCCATGGGAATCCGCAGGAATTTCGACTTCTTGCCGACCTCCCGATGCCATCGACCCAGTATATGCCACGCGCCATCATGGAGGGAATCTATAGCTAAAGCCCTCATAGACTCTTTTCTTACTTTCCTGGCAAGGCTCGCCGATTTAAAAATACCTTTAAACAAGGCGATCTTCCCCAGCGATCGGGATAGTTGGAAATGAGCCTCCGCGTTAACTTCGTTTAACTCCAGCGCCCATTTCACGGCGTCCCGGGCCTCTTCGTATACCGCAAGTTGAGAGTCCTTGGGTGTTGTTTCGCCCAGCAGGTTGAGACTTCTGCCGAGCTTCCAGAACGATTCAGTGTCGCTACTGTCACCGGCACAGGTTTGACGGTAAAACGGAATTGACTCGCCGTATAGATGCAAGTCAAAAAGCGAGTCTCCCTTTACCAGCGACTCCCCCATGTTCTGCGCGAGACATGGCACGCCCAGGAATAGAATTACGATTGTTAAAATCGGTAATTTTTTACGCATAGTCTATCTCCCTGATAATAGGTCCGAGCCATCCATACCGAAATTATCCCTCCCATGGCATAAATCGACGCCAAAGTTACGAAAATAGATCGACGGTGTCAATAGTTTCGATAACTGTCTTTAACATAATTGTACAGCGCGATTTTCTTTTCGTTATCCTTTTTTTTTCGAGTTTGTCTCAAAGATCGTATAACTTGAAAACTTTTTAGGGCGTTTTAAAATTTGGTCTCTGTAAGCTGTGTCAATTTTGTGCAGTTACAAATTTATTAAAATGCGTTCGGTTTAAATCTTGACTTTTCACCCGCTGAATAATTTTATAGGGCACACAAACGATGGGATGAATGCGGATGTTCCTCATTATGATAAAAGTTCCCCGCCGCCATCGGAATTGCCAGCGTTGTAAAAATAATTTTTTAGAGAAGAAGTTAACGCGGCCGATAGTTCGAGTGCCGATTTAATAGTCGCTTTTTTTGACAACGGATCAGGATGGAATTCGAAACGAACCACACTCCCGAAAAGACCTGGGCAGAGATACTGGAAGCTATAAAGCCGGAGATCCCATTACAAAGCTTCAACACCTGGTTTAAGTCTACGGTCGGAACCTTCCTTGACGATACGACTTTCAGGATTTCGGTTCCGAATAAATTCACCTCTCAATGGATAGAAGGAAAATTCAAGGAAATTGTCGAGGCGGCCGTGGCGGCGAGCCTCGGTTCGGCCAGACAAATGGAGTTTTTGGTCAACCTGGAAAATTCAGAAGTCGTCAAGATGCCTCCGGTGACTCAGGCGAAGACAAACCCGGTCAAGACGAATACGTCCGGTAACGTATACACCTGTACTGAACTTAATCAACGATATTCGTTTGAGAGTTTCGTCGTGGGTGATTCCAACAGGTTCGCCCACGCCGCCGCCTTTGCGGTAGCTGAGGATCCGACGCGCGCCAAGTATAATCCGCTATACATTTACGGCGGGGTAGGCCTCGGCAAGACTCATCTGGCCCAGGCGATCGGGCGGAATGTCGGCGAGAATTTTTCGACTTTGAAGATTCTCTATGTAACCTCCGAGAAGTTTACCAACGATTTTATCGACGCTATCGCGCGGTCGCGCACGTCGGAGTTTGCCAGACTTTACAGAAGCGTGGATCTTTTGCTCCTCGACGATATCCAGTTTTTAGCCGGTAAAGAGGCCACGCAGGAGCAGTTTTTTCACACCTTTAACGCTTTATACCAGGCGGGTAAACAGATAGTACTGACTTCCGACCGTTCACCGCGGGAGATTAAAGGATTAGAGGAGCGATTGCTTTCGCGGTTCCAATGCGGGCTGGTTACCGATATTCAACCGCCTGACCTGGAGACCCGTATCGCCATACTGAATCAGATTGTCGCGGCTGAAAATCTTTCCATATCGATCGATGTCATAAACTATATCGCCAAAAATATCACTAAGAATATCCGCGAATTAGAGGGCTCCATCATAAGGATTTTAGCTTACGGTTCGCTTACCCGCAAAGAGATCGATATGATGCTTGCCTACGAGGTTCTCAAGGACGCGTTTACCGCGGAGCATACTGTCACAATAGAATCCACTATAAAATCGGTTTGCGATTATTACCAAGTGAGACCCGAACAGCTTAAATCCCGAAGGAAAACAGCCGATTTGGTAAGGGCCAGACAGGTAGCCATGTTTCTCTGCAGAAAGCATACTCCCAAGTCTTTGAAAGCGATAGGGACGGAACTGGGCGGACGCGATCATTCCACGGTGATTCACTCCATTAATACCGTAACCGACGGTATCGAATTAGATCTGGCTTTAAAAATCGATGTCGAATCTATAGAAAACCAACTTAAGGGGTAAAACGCTCCTTTCACCTTTAAGTAAAGTCCATAAAAGAGTTAAACCGCGTGAGGCTTATAAAATTGTGTTCGATAATCCCGATTCCGCCTGTATATAACTTGTTGAAATCCATGAGAATATCGTTGGGAGACGCCCGTATAAAAAGGACGCATATTAACAGTAGATTAATGTTGTCCGCATATCTTTATTTTTTGTTGACACGATTCGAAAGCGGTAATATTATTCCACATGCCGTACGGAGGGTAATTTTGCTCTGCGGCATCATGTTAGAGGGTGGGATTCTGAGTTATCAACATTTCAACCCCCTTTAGTATGATTATTACTTATATAATAGAATAATAATAACGATCCTCTGAAGAAAAAGAGGCACCCCCGGAGGAGGGAAAAATGAAATTTAAAACCGACCGGGCAAATCTTCATAAAGCGATATCCAAACTCTTAAGCATAGTGCCACCTAAAACCACGTTGCCCATCCTTTCTAATATTCTCTTTGAGCTTGAAGAAGGTAAGCTTTCCTTAAAAGTAACCGATCTCGATGTTTCTATGACTGTTATGCTGGACGTGGACACGCAGAAAACAGGATCTATCGCCGTTCCGGCCAAGATTTTTAACGAAATAGTCAGAGAATTGCCTGATTTTGATCTCGAAATCTCCAGCTTTGAAAACAGGTTGGAAATAAAATGCGGTTCTGGTGTTTATAAGATGTCGGGACTGCCATCGGACGATTTCCCGAAACTTCCCGATGTGCATGTGGGACGCCAGGTAAAGATGAATGGCGCGATATTGAGCCGAATCGTAAAGAAAGTGCTGTTTGCCGTTTCCCGGGACGAAACGAGACCGTCCCTTAATGGGGTTTTCTGGCATTCCACCGACGATGGCTTGAACCTGGTGGCTACTGACGGCCACAGGCTGGCCAAGATCAGCAGAACCGATATTAAAATAGGGGGATACTCAAAGGATATCATTGTCCCCCCGAAAGTTCTGGATAATCTTGTCCGTCTCATGGGCGAAGAGCCGGGAGAGATCGGGGTAATAATTAACGACAGTTCCATAGTTTTCCTTCTGGAAAACGATATTTTGACATCGAGGCTTCTCGAGGGTCCGTATCCGAATTATGACCAGGTAATTCCCAAGGATAACAAAAAGGAACTATCGATCGAACGTGATTTACTTAATTCGGCTTTGAAAAGAGTAGCCGTGTTGTCGAATTCGCTGACCCATCAGGTTAAATTCGGTATAAAAACAGATGAGTTAGAGCTTTCGGCCACTAATTTCGATTTCGGCGGCGAGGCCAGGGAGAAGTTGTCTGTCGGATATAAGGGCGAGGATATGGAGATCGGTTACAACGCCACCTATGTGATGGATATTCTCAAGCATATTGACGGCGAGGAAACGATATTCGAGCTTAACACGCCGACCACCGCGGCGATCGTGAAATCATCGAAAAAAGAGGAAAACGAGGAATATTTCTTCCTTGTGATGCCGCTTCGGTTGCTGGATTAACGGTCTTACCGGTCATGTTATGCGGATAGACCGAATAGCCTTAAAGAATTTCAGGAATTTCGAGAATATAGAAATCGCCCCCTTTTCAGAAGGGCTTAATTTCTTTTACGGCGCCAACGGCGTTGGTAAATCGAATATCCTAGAGGCAATAGGGTTATCGTCGCTGGCAAAATCGTGCCGTGGGGCTATTGACGCCGACATGGTCAGGTTCGATTCAAAAATCGCCATAGTGGAAATAGGCGGCGAGGTTCAAAAAAAAAAGTCGATATTAAATTCTCCATAAGCGGTTCCGGCAAGAAAAACGTTATAGGGCCGTTCGGCAGATCCATGCGGGTCTCCGACGCGGTCGGCACGTTCGCCATAGTCTTTATTCTCCCGGAGGATGTGAATATCACGTCGGGATCGCCAAGAAGTCATCGCAATTTCCTCGATATTTACATATCGCAACTATCTCAAACCTACCTGAGAAGCCTTATCGAGTACCAGAAGGCTCTAAAACAGAGAAACGCTCTGTTAAAAAAGATAAAGGAGAAAAGCGCCGGCCTGTCTCAGCTTGACGCCTGGGATGAAGGGGTTGTCAAATGGGCGCTGGAGGTGATGAGGGCGAGAAACGATTTTATCGATGAGATAGGGCCGAAAACGAAAAGCGTATCGGCCAAATTATCGGGCACTCGCGATGATATCGCGGTCGCTTATAAGCCGAAATTGCGAATTTCCGATTACGCCGATATCGAATCGGCTTTAAAGGTTTTTCACGAAGGCAGGAATAGGGATATTCGGATTGGGGCATCGCTGATCGGCCCTCACAGGGACGGGTTGGATATTAGTATAAACGGTCACTCTTTGCGCCAGTTTGGCTCTCTGGGGCAGAAAAAGACGGTTATGATCGCTATGAAGCTGGCCACGCTGGAGACTCTTTCGGCGCATCGTAAGGAACAGGCCATACTGATAATGGACGAGGCGTTTGCCGAGCTCGACCGTACCCGCGGACGGGCGCTTTTGAGCTTGCTTTCCGACGGCGGGCAGGTATTTTTAGCCAGCGCGACAATGAGCGGACTGGAAAAGGAAACAATGACCGTTTTTAAAGTTTCCCACGATTCGGTATTAAGGGCGGAGGCCTGATGTTTCTGGCGATCGATATAGGCAACACGACAATCATGATAGGTTTCTTCGAGGGAGATAAGCTGAAGGGATCGTTTCGGGTAGCGTCATCGCACGCCGTTACCGCCGATGAGTGCGGGATACTTGTTCAACAACTACTGCGGTTTCACGCCGGTAAAGATAAGACTGTCAGGATGGTGGGGATCTGCTCGGTAGTCCCCACGTTAACGCAGATTTATGTCTCCATGGCCGAGAAGTATTTTAAGCTTACTCCCGATGTTTTGAATTACGCCACCCCGAACATCGGGCTTGAGATTCTCTACGAGGATGCCCGTCAGGTGGGACCGGATAGGATAGCGAACGCGGTCGCCGCCAGGACATTATACGGTTACCCAGCGATAATAGTGGATCTCGGAACGGCCACCACCTACGATATCCTGGATACCGACGGTAATTACGCGGGGGGGATGATCGCGCCGGGAGTCTGGACATCGGCGTCGAACCTGTTTAAGAAAGCGTCACGACTGTTTCCGGTAAAACTCGAAAAACCGGAGAATTTTATCGGCAGGAATACAGCCGACTCGCTGAAATCGGGGATCTATTACGGTTTTATCGGGCAGATGGAGTATCTCGTGGATAAGATAAAGAAAGAGTTGAATATCGCCGATTGCCGGGTTATCGCTACCGGGGGATATTCCGACATATTCATGGAAGAGTCGAAACAAATAGAAACCGTGGATACGGAATTAACGTTAAAAGGCTTGAGGATAATTTTCGATAGTTAAGCGGTAATCGATTTTAAAAATAACTTGCGGAGAGGTTGCCCGAGGGTTAAATTCGGGTCGGATGGAGTGTCAGTTTTTGACTACCGGAGGCGTTTTAGATGCGTAATGATAGAGAAGTTATAGATAGAAGTTCCTGGGACGAGATAAAGATCGATGGTTGGTTTACGGCGCTGATCCCATCCAACTGGGAGGTCGAGGATGATCATGAGGTTATCATTTTCGATCCGCAGGGTTTCGGCGAGTTGAGTATCAGCCTTATAAACAGGGGATTGAGGGGTAGAAAAAGGCAGAAGGCATCGAGAGTTATCGCCGGCTGGGCCGCCGAGTTGGGGCTTTTCAACGGCCAGGAAGTAACCATGTTCAAACGAAGCCGCGATCTCTTAATCACCTCCGCCGAGTTCACCTCCGACGAGCCGGAGGGAGAGTTTGTTTACTGGCGGATATTCCCGGTCATCGGCGAAAAAAGCTCTCTCGATGTCAGTTACAGCTGCCCGGTGGAGGATCGCGACCGCGAAGAGGCGATAATCGAGGCGATTGTCGATTCAATTAAGCTGACAGAGCCGGTGGAGCGGCCGTTGACCAGGGAACACAGCAACTGATCATCCGCGAAGAAGTCTTGATTTGTATAGAATATCACGGGAGATATAATTGAATTTCGACGAATTCTGGCTTAAGGGTATCGAACATCTAACGGAGATGCTTTCCGCGGGCGGCGGTAAGCTGATATTGGAAAACTGGCGTGCCGATAAGGGGCTGACCGGCGAGAAATTCGAGATTTCGGCGGCGGCGGACGACGGCATCGATTGCCTTACTATTTACGCGTCGAAAAAGATAAACCTGCCTAAAGAGGATATGGAAGTTCTGTATGGCATGTGGGACGATTACGTCGCCGGCGACGTTACCAGGTTGGATTTGATCGACGCCATCCCGCGTCCAGTCTATTGCGCGGCGGTTATGAAATATTTGAAAGATGGCGTGGGATAGAAATCAAAATTTACCTAGTTTAATAAATATCTTAAAAGACCCTCCTGTCAAATCTTCATTATCTATATATCCGAATTCGACATCGTAGGCCAACCGGTATCCGAATCCGATGCCGACCCTCAGGTGTTTGGCGAAATTGAGAATGAAATTCGCGCCTGGCTCGACGATAAAATAATTGTCCTGTTCATGAACTGTGATAAATCTGTCTTCATGCAACGAAATCGATCCTATTCCGATTATCATATCCAGCGAGAAATGTTCGATCCTATCGGAATTGTGAATATACTCGAGTAATATGCCGCCATAGCTCATGCTGATATCGGGGAAGATATAATCCCCCATTGGCGGGATATAACGGATAGATCTTTCCGAAACCATTTTGTAAGCCGCGGCGCCTACGGAGAATTTATGATTGATAATCCAACCGGCCCGTCCTCCGGCGAAGATTTCAAACTCGTCGAGCACAAGGCATACTTTCGCCTCGGGACCGATATAGAAGCCCGATTCGAGAGGGCCTCGGATGAAAGCCTCCTCCCCGGCTCGAACCGATAATGCCGACAGGATAATTATTACTGGGACGAGATAAGATTTCATTGAAGTCCTCCTTAAAAAACTCTGAAAGGCAGAACAATCCCGATACTTACGGGGAGATATTTCATGTTTGTGTGTGTGGTGATCGTATCGACATACCTGATTTCGCCGAATAGGTTAATCTGCCTTTTGATTTTTATCTCCAGGCCGAGGCCGTAGGCAAAAAATGATAGGAGTTCCGGTTCGATCGGTCTTACCAGCGGCCAGGATCCCGTTTGATCGTAGGCGATAACAACGTTCTCGGAATGTTTGCTTACACCCATAGCGAAATGGAGGTATGGCTTGAAAATATCGTTTTTCTTGGCCATATCGATATGGAGAAAAAGAGAAGCCGATGGGAATTTAACCGGTTCGGGCCGGGTGTACGTGATCGCCCCTTCCTTGATGGCTTTTTCCGCGATTGAAACTTCGTCCGCGGGAAAGGTGTAGTAACGAAGATAAAGACCGGCTATTAATCCGGGATGATGTTGATATCCGACACCGAGATTGAAATTGCCTCCGGTTGACCATAGATTTTTAAAATCGCCCGGCTCGAGCGGTTTACATGTTCCCAAGCTCGCGTAAATTAAAACGTCGGGGCCATAAATATCTCTGGCCGACAGGTTTGGGGAAACTATCATTATCAGTATTAGAGAAAATCGTTTTAGCATTTTGTACCGGTCCTATTTAGAGCCGGAAGAAAGATAATTTATATGGTCTTATTTGTCAACGAATACCGAGTAAATGTTACGGAGCGAGCGCCAGGCGGACGCGCTTGTTGATATGTCCTTTGCTCTTGTAATCGGCTATCATAGTCTCACCTCATCTTGTTTCATACGAATTAAGCTGGCAAATTCATTAGAGTTTGATTATACTATTTTACAGGAAAGGGGCTCCTTGAATATTATCTTGACCGGGGGTACAGGGTTTGTCGGTTCGAACCTGGGGCGAAAATTAATCGAAAACGGACATGAGGTAAAGTACATCGTCCGGCCCGGCTCCGAAAAAAAGATACAGCCGCCCGGTAAATCAATCGTGATATCAGCCGATCCCGGTGGATCGCTCGATCATATCCGGGTTAAGGCCGACGTTTTAATCAACGCTATCGGAATTATAAGGGAATTCCCCCGTAAAGGGATTACATTTAATAAGATTCATCTTGATATCACCAGAAACCTCGTGAAGTTTGCCAGAGCGAACGGCATATACCGCTTCATCCAGATATCGGCGCTGGGTGTCGGCCCCGACCGCGCTACCGGCTATCTACAATCGAAATACGATGCCGAGGAATATATTCGCGATTCGGATCGTCAATGGACAATCCTGCGGCCGTCGATGATTTTCGGTCCCGGCGATCATATTACCGGCCTGTTCGCGAATATGATCAAACGTCTCCCGGTAGTACCGGTAATCGGCGATGGAAACTATAAACTACAACCGGTACATATCGATGATATCGCCGCGGGCGTGGCCGGGACGATCGGCGATGATCGCGCCATAAATAGAACATTCGAGATCGGGGGGCCGGAGGTTATGACTTTCGATCGCCTGCTCGATGAAATAGGCGCGGCTCTGGGGAAAAAGAAAGTAAAAAAGATCCATCAACCGGTCCCCTTAATGAAAGCTCTGGCAGGTATTTTCGGGCGATTTGCCCGGTATCCGGTTACTGTCGAACAGATAACCATGTTGCTCGAGGGCAATTTCACCAGCGACAGGTCGTTTTTCGATCTTTATGCAATCGCCCCTGGGAGTTTCAAAGATAGCATTATAGAGCGATTAGGCTATCAGGCCCCCGATACGGACAGTTGAGAGTTTTATATTTTTAAAATTCCGAAACCGGGAAATCTTTCGAATGGTTCTTAATAGCGATAATGGAAAATTTAAAACCGGAGGATAAATGATCGAGGTTGGAAATAAAGCCCCTGATTTTACGTTAACGGATCAGGACGGCAATCTCCATAAGTTATCCGACTACAGGGGCAAGAAACTGGTGCTCTATTTTTATCCCAGGGACGATACCCCGGGCTGTACAAAAGAGGCCTGTTCGTTTCGGGACAATTTCAGCGTATTGAAGAAAAAAGGGATCGAGGTGCTGGGAGTTTCGGCTGACGATGAAAGTTCGCATACCAAGTTCCGCGAAAAATACAAACTGCCGTTTAATCTCCTGACCGATACCGATAAAGAGGTGATCGAGAAATACGGTGTCTGGGTGGAGAAGAATATGTACGGCAAAAAGAAATGGGGTATCGCCCGCAAGACCTTTTTAATCGACGGCGAAGGGCGTATCAGCCATATCTTCAACAAAGTAAAAACCGAGATCCACGCGGACGAGGTATTGGATAAACTGTCGGGATAACATCCGAAGCGCCGCGCCAATGATGGTACCCGACATTAAAACCCCCCGGTCGTCGCGACCGGGGGGTTTTTTAATGAGGACGTTACCCGCGTGATGCCCATTTCGTGTTGGGTCAGGCGACCCGTAACCAAAAGGAAATAGATTTGGGTGGCATGCTCATCCCGACATCATGTCGGGATGAGCATGTTTCCCCAAGATACTCTACATGCTTATCTCCGCCAAGGGCGGATAAAAGCATGCCACCCTGCCGAGGCGTCGGCATTAAAATATCGGTCTGCGAAATACAGGCGGCTAATTTATCGGTCGAGCGACGCTGTCTGGATTGAAATGGTCAGACGAGAATGTCTGACCTGCTTTAAAATATATAAAAGGGCGAGGAGACCTCGCCCCTACGAATAAATAAATTTTCCTTACTTACGCGTCATAATACAATCTGAATTCCCAGGGATGCGGGCGGACCTTGACCTGCTCCATCTCGTCGCGTTTGATCATTGTCCAGGTATCGATAAGCTCCTCGGAGAATACGCCGTCTTTAAGCAGAAAATCATGGTCGTTCTCCATCGCCTCGAATGCTCTGGCTAGCGAATACGGGAGCATCGGATATTTGCCCGCATCGGCCTCTGAAATATTCCCGATATCCTCCATCGGTTTACCCGGATCGATCTTATTTTCGATACCGTCGAGACCGGCGGCCAGCATGGCCGCGAAGGCCAGGTAGATATTGGCGGTGCCGTCGGGAGGGCGGAATTCCATGCGCATAACGTCGGGATCTTTGATATACCCCGGTATCCTCACCGCGGCAGTGCGGTTTCCGACCGAGTAATTGATCCGCACCGGGGCCTCGAAACCGGGGACCAGCCGTTTGAACGAGTTGGTCGAGGGGCTGGTGAACGCCAGTATCGCCGGGGCGTGTTTCAGAAGGCCGCCGAGGTAATGCAGGGCGGTCCGCGAGAGTTTGAATTCATGTTTTTCATCATAGAAAATGGAACGGCCGTCCTTAGCCAGGAATTGATGCACGTGCAATCCCGAACCCGGCTCCATAAATAGCGGTTTGGGCATGAAACTGGCCGATTTGCCGAATCGGGTGGCCACGTTTTTGATGATATATTTTGTTACCTGCGATTTATCGGCCATCTCCATGAAGGGTGCGAACGAGGTCTCTATTTCCTGTTGCGACGCTCCCCCGACCTCGTGATGATGATATTTTATATCGAGACCGGCATCTTTGAGGAGATTGCATATTTCCGCCCTTATCTCGTACGTCTTATCATGCGGCGGGGCGGCGTGATAGCCTTCTTTATAGCGGATCTGATGACCCAGGTTCATATCGGTGTCTGTGCCGGAGTTCCACTCGGCTTCCTCGGCGTCGAGATAGTAAAAACCATGATTGACTGATTGGTCGTAGCGAACCTCGTCGAAAAGGTAGAATTCGAATTCCGGCCCCATGAACGCCTCTATACCGGGTAAGAGCTTATTCAGCCGGGCCACCGCTTTCTGGGCGGTGTGCCTGGGGTCGCGGGGATGCGGCTCGGTGGGGTTGACCTCGCAGACGTTGGCGATCAACGATAAGGTCGGCTGTTTCCAGAAGGGGTCGGTGAAATGGTAAGACGGGTCGGGAATGATGATCATATCCCCCGCTTTCACCGATAGGAACCCTAACGAGGAACCGTCGATACCGATGCCGTCGGTGAATGTTTTCTCGCAAAACTTCTCCGCCGGGATGGTTATATGCCGCCACCCGCCTTTGATATCGGTGAATTTAATATCGACAAACGCGAATTTCTCGTCTTTCGCTTTTTTCAATACTTTCTCAATCATCCCGCGCACCATCCTTTCGAAAAGACCGTAATCGATTACAAGATAAGGGAAATACCGATCCGGTCAACAGATATCGGCTTTGCTTTTATGATTGGAATTTGCCCTGATAAGAGGGTCTTGATTTGACAGAAAAATCTATTTCAATTCGGCCAGGAATGTCATATCTTTAAGCCATGTTTTTGGCAATATTTTACGCCGGTTTTTACCCTTCGCTCCATCATCTCTATAATCGTTGTGTAATTCGCAAATGAAACTAACTCGGATTTTAAATATACCTTTAAGACAATTTTTTTCGAATATAGCCTGATATTTTGATATTGATAAACTGATCTGATTTTTTAGAAAGGAGACTTTATGGCAAGAGTGACGGTTTTGATCCTGCTCCTTCTCCTGTTCGCGGGAGCTTTCGCGCAGGATGTCGTGGTGGATACCACCGGTCCGCCGTTGGCGGCGGCGCCGACTAACGTGACTGTCGCCGATAAACCGGATGATGCCGGCCATGGGGTGATTGTCGGGTGGGATCTCTCTGCCGATGACGGCGCCGGGCTCGATAACGTGCTCGCCTATGAGGTTTACCGTTCCGACGCGGCCGATGGCGAGTATTTGAAAAGAGGCGTCGTAGTCAGGGGAATCAGCGAATACGAAGATGAAGATAAAACTGCCACCGAAAACGGAACTCCGAATCCGGGCTACATAGAAGCCGGCAAAGTTTATTTCTACAAAGTCCGGGCGATGGCCTCCGACGGCGTTTTTTCCGAATTTTCCGAGCCGAGTTCCGGGCAAGCGGTGGAGAACTGGTTCCATTTTGGCAAGATCCCGATTCTCTTTGGCGTGATCATCTTTTGGGCGATTGTGGTGTATTTCATTTTTCAGGCGCGCAAGGGCAAAGAATTTTACGTGCGGCCGCTGGCGGGTATCAACGCGGTTGACGACGCTATCGGGCGAGCCACGGAGATGGGACGACCGATTCTATTCGTTCTCGGTACCGGTACGGCGGGAGATATCGCCACTATCGCCGGTTTTACGATTCTATCGCGGGTGGCCAAGCTAACGGCGGAGTACCAGACACGCATATTAGTGCCGGTCAACGATCCGGTAATGATGGCGGTAGCGCAAGAGACCGTACGAACCGCCTATCTTGAGGCGGGACGTCCCGAAATATACAAACCGGAAAATATCTCTTACGAAACGGCCATGCAGTTTCCATACGTGGCGGCGGTTAACGGTATCATGCTTCGAGAGAAAACCGCCACCAATTTCTACATGGGCGTTTTTCACGCCGAGTCGCTGATCCTGGCCGAGACCGGAAATATCGCCGGTTCGATTCAAATATCCGGAACCGATCAAGTCTCTCAGCTTCCGTTTTTTATAGCGGCGACCGATTACACGTTGATCGGCGAGGAGCTTTACGCCGCCAGCGCTTACTTATCCAAAGAGCCGATCCAGGTCGGCACCCTTAAAGCGCAGGACTGGGCTAAAGCGGTTTTGATGGCTGTCCTGATTGCCGGAGCTATTTTAATTTCCTTTGCCATTCCGTTTATAAAAGATATGCTGACCGTAAACCTTTAGAAACGAGGATAAAAAATGAAAAAACAGTTACCGATATACTTTGTCCTCGTCTCGGGCATAGTGATGATAATCCAGTACTTTGTACCGTCGCAATTCTCCGACGATCTCTTCATCTACGCCAACGACTGGGTTATCGTAGTGGGGATCTTCGCCTTGGTTCTTGGTATCTGGAGCCTGCTCAAAGCGGAATTTAAAAAACTGAAAGATCCGAAAGAGGCTTTTTACGCGGGCGTCCTTCTTTTCGGCTTCTTCATCATGGTTTTTACGGCGCTGACCAGCGAGGGCCGCGAAGCCGGAAGCCTTCATATGGATCTTTTCAACAACATTTTGATTCCTATCCAGGCGACGATTTTCGCTCTGTTAGCCTTTTATATAGCCAGCGCCGCCTACAGAGCGTTCCGCGCCAGGACGATTCTGGCCACGATCCTTCTTGTCACGGCATTTATAGTGATGCTGAGGCTGATACCGCTCGGACCGCTTTCCGCGATCAATCAAGCGGCTGTAAGCTGGATACTGGCGGTGCCGAATATGGCGGCCAAACGAGCCATAACCATGGGAGTCGGGCTCGGCGTCATCGCCACCTGTATCAAAATCATACTGGGTATCGAACGAACCTATCTGGGCCACGATTAAGGAGGACGCCGTGACTTTTTGGGAAAAATTAATGAATTTAGACCGGCGATGGATATACCTCTGCATTTTCATTTCCGTCATTATTCCGGCTGTCGTCTCCTTCAAAGTGCCTGTTTCCACGACGCCCGAGGTAAAAAAAGTATTTGATTTTATCGAGGAGATGGAGCCGGGAGAGTATTTCTATCTGGGTATCGATTATGATCCGTCGGCGCTGGCTGAGCTGGATCCCATGACCTACGCTATACTGAACCAGGCTTTTTCGAAAGACCTGAAGATCATTATCGGATGTCTTTCGCAGTTCGGAGTCGGTATGGCCGATTTAAGGCTGACGGAGGTCGGCGGGAAATACGGCAAGAAATCCGGAATCGACTATTGTTTTCTGGGATATCGTCCTTATCCGGCCCTTGTAATCCTTTCTATGGGTGTCGATTTCAGGGTTACTTTCCCGCTGGATTATTATGGAGTGTCATTAGACTCCTTGCCTGTCATGCAGGGAATAAAAAATCTAATGGACGTCAAAGGTGTGATCGATATCACCGCCGGAAACGTAGCCGATTTCTGGATCACCTACGGCAACGGGCGATTCGGCTTTCCGCTGGCTATCGGGATTACCGGAGTTATGAGCGCCGATTATTACCAGTATCTGCAGTCCGGCCAGATATTCGGTTTGATCCCCGGCATCAAGGGAGCGGCTGAATATGAGACGTTATCCGGTTTTGAAACCACGGGATTGAAATCGATGCCATATCAGACTCTGTCGCATGCCGTCATTCTCTTTTTCATAATATTATCCAACATCGGCTATTTCGCTACTCGCAACAGGAAGGAAAGATAGGAGGGAACCATGACAACAACTGAATTATTATGGAATACGTTGGCGGTGATCCTGACCCTCTGCGTCTTTTCGTTTCTGATCAAGGATAATCCGTTCTACAAATTCGCCGAGAGGCTGGTCGCGGGCGTGGCGGCAGGATTCTGGACAATGCTGGTTTACCATACCCTCTTCGTGGATAAAGTAATATTAACCATGCAAAGGGGGCAATGGTGGTATATCATACCGATACTTCTCGGTTTGGGGATGTGGACCAGGTTCTCTAAAAAATGGGCATGGGTTTCGAGATACTCCATCGCGTTCTATATCGGAATTTCGACCGGTGTATCGGTGACAGTTTACATGTACACATATATTTTCAAACAGATCGCGGCCACCATGATACCGCTGGATAGTGTCAATAACATACTCGTGGTAATCGGAGTTTTGTGCGCCCTTTTCTACTTCTTTTTCTCCAAGGCGCATACCGGGGCGTTCGGGGTAGTTTCCAAAATCGGGATCTACACCCTGATGATCGGTTTCGGCGCCGGTTTCGGCCTGACTGTCATGGGACGTATCGCCCTGCTGGTGCAGAGAGTGATTTTCATGAAAGAGTACTTTATCGCCCTGTTCGGCGGTTAATTCATTGGCTTGTAGGGGTTAAGCATGCTTGACCCCTACGACAGCCATCCTAACGATTAAAGAGATAGAACCATTTAAAACGCATAGACTAAAACCGGTCCCGAAAAAAATATTGTTTGGAACTCAACTGCCGAATATCTATTATATATGAATAGAATGAAATCAAATCGGACAAATGCGCGGTATCTGGTTATACCTCTGGCGCTTCTATTCCTCTCCGGATGTGTTTATTTCAACACTTTCTTCGTGGCCAGGAAGAAATTCAACGAAGCCGAGAAAAGCCAGAAGGAAAACGCCGAGAAGCAACTGGAACAGGAGTTTGGGCAAAACAGCGGCGGCGGCGCGAGGCAGAGAAAGGGGCGCGAAGCCCCGGGCGGAAGAAATCGAAACGTTGGACGGCCACCTACCGGATCGTCAGGGAAGATGACATCCAAAGCCAACGCCCAGGAAAGATCGCTTTACGAGAGCGCTATCGAGAAGGCCAGCAAAGTCCTGACTTATCACCCGGATTCGAAATGGGCGGATGACGCTCTCTGGCTTATCGGCAAATCGTATTTCAATATGGGCGATTATTCACCGGCCGAAAGGAAGTTCAAAGAGCTGGTAGTAAACCATCCTGAATCGAAATTTGCCGATGACGCTTACTATTTTATGGGTTTAAGCCAGATCGAGCTCCAGACGGAAAACCTGGCCATAGAATCGTTCGAGAAAATCGAGAGCGAGTTTAAAAACAGCGAATATATGGATGAAATTTCTTTTAACAAAGGCAGGCTGGCGGCGAATAAGAAAGATTACGCCGAGGCGATCGACCTGTTCAGACAATTTCTGGAAAAATACCCCAAGGAGGATTCGGCCGCCCTGGCCGCCTTTACTATGGGTCAATGCTACGAGGAGTTGGGGGAGCATTACAGCGCTTATAAAGAATACCGATTGGTCAAGAAATATGGTCCGTCGAGAAAATTGGAATTCGAATCATCACTGGCGGCCGGGTCGGCAATATTGAAAACCGATTCGATAGCGCTGGGGATGGAAATCTTAAACGATCTCGCGAAGAACGAGCGATATTATATGGCGTCGGCTCGGATTCGCCTGAAAATCGCCGAGGGTTATCGCCTGCAAAAAGAAATAGAGAAATCGATCGCCGAATACGAAACAATCGCCGATCAGAATTCGAAAACGGCTGAATCGGCTGAAGCTTATTACCGGCTCGGGTTGATTTATCAGAATGAACTATTCGACGTTGAGAAGGCCAAAGAATCGTTTGGTAACGTGCAAAACGAATTCCGGTCATCGGAGTTTAGAAATCTCGCCCTGGCCAGATCGGCCCAGATCGCGAAATTCGAAACTTACAGGGTTCAACTTCAAAAAGCCGATTCGGTTCGAGCCGCGAAAAACAGACCGGTTGACGATTTATCCACCCCCCCGGACTCTGTCGGTTCGCCCGAGATCGATTCTCTTAACATATTAGCTGACACTATGATCGAGGACACAACCATGACCGAGGAGATAATTCCGGTCTTTATGCCTGATAGTCTGGAGACCTCGCCGCTGCCTGATACTATATTCGCGGGAATCGACGATAGTGTCCGGATAATTATCGACAGCTTGTTCGCGCGATCGGATTCATCTATCGCTGATGATTCCCTCGAGGTTGTTGAAGTTGACAGCGTGGAGACGGAGATAATCAATGAGCAGGCGGTTATAGATTCGATGAACTCTGTCATTTCAAAACGTCAGGCTAGAGAGGACAGCGTCAGACAGGCGATTATCGACGCGGGAATGGAAACCAGGTTTCTATTGGCCGAACTTTATGCCTATGAACTTAATCAGCCGGATTCGGCGATCACTGAGTATCTTCTAATCGTGGAACAGCATCCATCGTCCGCCTACGCGCCGAAAAGCCTGCTGGCGTCCGCGAATCTCAAGCTGAATACAGGTGATTCGATTTCGGCCGAAAAATATATGATGCGGATAGTCGATGAATATCCTCAATCTCCGCAGGCATCGGTGGCGGCGGAGATATTAAAATGCCCCTTTGATTTCGCGCAAAACGCGATAGGTTTATACGCCGCGGCTGAAAGCCTTCTTTTCGAGGGCGGTAATCCCGATTCGGCGGCGGCGATATTCGGTTATATCGCTGATAATTTCCCCGATCTCGCCGCCAAGGCGGCTTTCGCCCGTGCCCGCGCTATCGATCTGGCAGTTGACGGCGCAGATAGTTCGGCCTATTTTGCCTATGAACTTGTCACCAAATCCTATCCTCAAACGGTTTACGCGGATGCCGCTAAAGGAAAAATAGAACGATCGTCCGTATTCGGCCGCAAGAGACCCCAGCAACGCGAGATGAAACGTGAGGATAAGCCCGATATAAACCAACCCGATACCACCAGGGTAATTGTCGGAGGATTTCCGCTTGCTCCCCCGGTAAAAACTCTCGGCGAGTTTGTTTATCCCCGGAGTCTTCTGGATAGACGGCTTAAAGGCGAGGTTCTTTTCAAAATAAAAATAAATCTTTTCGGCAAAATCGAGGAACACGAAATCATAGGGCCGTCCGGCGAATACGCCATAGACTCATCGGCTACGGAAGCGTTAAAGGAAACCGAGTTCGACACCTCCAAACTCGACCTGGCACAGCTCAATTCGTATTTTACGTATGTTATTCCGTTCGAGAGGCCGGATATCAACATATTCAACGATCCATACCGCGAGGAGCAAAGAGACCCGTATTGATGAAATTCACCGGATATTTCCCCATCGTAAAAAAGGAGAAGATCACCGATTCGGTTTATAGATTCGCGTTTCATTCACCGGATATCTCTTCCGAGGCCGAACCAGGCCAGTTTGTGCAGATAAGAACATCGGACGATTATTTCCCGCTCTGGCCGAGACCATTCTCGATCTATGATGTGGATACGAAAAAAGGCGAATTTTCGATTATATTCAAGATATTCGGCTGTGGAACATCGCGAATGGCCAAATTCGCGGAGGGAAGAAAGATTCATATTTTCGGACCCCTCGGCAACGGATTCGATCCTATAAAGGGAGATCGGCCGGTTGTAATGGCCGGCGGCGGAGTGGGAATCCCCCCGTTGTATTTTCTGGCCGCGCGGTCTATAAAAAGAGGATATCCCGCGGAAAAGATCACTTTTATATCGGGAGCTAAAACGAAAGAGGATTATTTCGACGACGGCTGTTTAGGGGATCTCGGACTCAACCTGATTATTTGCACCGACGACGGCAGCCGCGGTATAAAGGGAACTGTAGTCGATCTGCTGGAAAACGAATTGGGTGAAAAAAAAACCGTGTACGCCTGCGGACCTTCAGGGATGCTGGAACGAATTGATACTCTTCTTAGCGAGAAGAGCATCGAAGGCGAGCTTTCCCTCGAGGCTCTCATGCCTTGCGGTTTCGGCATCTGCAGCGGATGCGCGATAAAAACAATGCCCGATGATAACCGCGGCCCTACCGACGATAACCGCGATTTTCATCTCAAAAGAGTCTGCGTCGATGGACCCGTTTTCAAAGCGGGGGAGGTAATTTGGCGATGAGTGTCAATCTCGCGGTCGATCTTGCCGGCCTTCGGTTGAAAAACCCGATTTTGACCGCTTCGGGATGTTTCGCTTACGGCGAGGAAGCGTCGGAGCTTTACGATATCTCGCGCCTGGGGGGGATTGTCACCAAATCGCTCACCTATCTTCCCAGAGAGGGTCATCCACCGCCGAAAGTATGTGAGACCGACGCCGGTATGCTTAATGCCATAGGGCTTTCAAATGTCGGTATCGAGAAGTTTATCAGCGAGAAGCTTCCCTTTATCTCTAAATATGACACAGCCTGTATAGTAAGTATCGCGGGATCAAGTATGGACGAATATGAGCGCCTGGCCGAGAGACTCGCGGAACATGAAGAGGTTGACGCTCTCGAGGTGAATATTTCATGTCCCAACGTCGATGAAGGCGGATTGGAATTCGGGGCGCATAGCAAGGCCGCCGGCATGGTTATAGATCGGGTTAAGAAGAAATTCGCCCGGCCTGTTATCGCCAAGCTATCACCGAATGTTACCGATATAACCGAGATCGCTAAAAGCGTGACAGATAACGGCGCCGATATAATATCGTTGATCAACACCCTTGTGGGGACATCGATTGATATAGAAAAGAGGGAATTTCATCTTTCCAATATTTTCGGCGGGCTCTCCGGCCCGGCGGTAAGGCCGGTGGCCCTGGCCATGGTTTACAAGACGGCCCAAGCGGTGAGAGTTCCGATTATCGGTATCGGGGGGATCAGCGCCACGTCTGACGCTATCGAGTTTCTTTTAGCCGGGGCAAGGGCGGTGCAGGTGGGAACCGCTATGTTTATCGATCCGAAAGCGCCTTTAAGCATTATCGACGGGTTGGAGAATTATCTTGTTAAACATAATGAAAACGATATTAACGATATTATCGGCAAGGTCGGGAGTGGATGAACTTTAAATCAAAACTTCTCGAGGCGGCGAGGAAAAATAAAAGCTGGCTTTGTGTCGGGCTCGATCCCGCGATAGATAAAATCCCGTCGAAATTGGGTTCCGATCCCAGGGGCATTCTGGAATTCAACCGCGCCATCATCAAGGCGACGTCGGACCTGGTCTGCGCCTATAAACCGAACGCCGCTTTTTATGAATGCATGGGAGCCGAGGGATGGGAGGTATTAGAGCAAACCGTTTTGTCAGTCCCTTCCCATATACCGGTTATCATCGACGCTAAACGGGGAGATATCGGGAATACCGCGGCCATGTACGCCAAATCGATTTTCGAGGGGCTGGGGGCCGACGCCGTAACGGTTAATCCGTATCTCGGCAGAGACTCCATCGAGCCTTTTACCAGGTATATAGATAAGGGAGTAATTATCCTCTGTTTGACCTCGAATAAATCATCGGACGATATTCAGCGGCGACTGACGATTACAGAGAATCATCCGGAAGCGGCCATAGGCACTTCGCGATCGACAGCGGAATTGTTGGCGGAGTTTTTGGATTCGTCGACAAAAAAGATCTACGAACATATCGCCGGGCTGGCGGCGGAATGGAACGTAAATGATAATATCGGACTGGTAGTCGGGGCAACCGCGCCCAAAGAACTCGGTATTGTCAGGGAGATCGCGGGAGAGGATATCCCGTTTCTGATCCCAGGCGTAGGCGCGCAGGGAGGAGATCTTCAACTGTCTATAGAGCATGGTTCGAACGCGGATGGCGAATTGGCGATAATAAACGTGGCCAGAGGAATAATATACGCATGGACCGATGAGTCAAAATATGAATCGCAGATTCGCGAGGCGGCGCTGTCATTCAGGGAGCGGATAAAGAAAGCAATCACGCAAAAAGCGGCCGGCTCCCTTTAAGATGTTTAATTTTTAATCTAAAATGGCTTTCCATTGAAATAGCTTGACAACTTTACCGAGTCCGCTATATTGCCTGCAGACCTTAATTTGGTTTGAATAGATATTAGAAACCGTGGTTTCAACATATGAAAGCAAAAACTAAAACAAAACGGGTGGCGAAAAGCCTGCCTATAGCGATAATCGGCGGCGGCCCCGCGGGTATGACGGCGGCCCAGGTCGCGGTCGGAAATTACAAGCAGGTTATCGTCTATGATAAAAACCCCGTCCCCGGGAAAAAACTCGGATCGATTAAATCACGTTCTATATATGTCAGCGAGAAGCTATCTCCTGAGGAAACGGCTTCGGCGTTCGGAAGCAAGAAGAGTTTTATCCTGCCGGCGTTCAAGGCCTACGGGTGGAAAAAAATCCGCGACTATCTTAACAAGCTTGGATTTTCGGTAAGCCTGAACGGAATCCGACGATTGACGATTCCGCCCGAGGAATCCTCGCGATTTTCCATAAAGCTTAAAGAGGGGGCCGAGTCATCCGGTGTTCTGGTTAAGAAATCGTCGCGGGTAAGCGATATCGTAATCTCCCGAGGGAAAGTTAACGGTGTGATAGTAAATGGCGTGGTTCACCCGGTGTCGGCTGTCGTGATCGCCAGCGGCTCGTTTTCATCGCCAAAATTCGGATCCACCAAAGACGGTTATGCCATGGCAAAAAAGGCGGGACATAAAATCTTACCGCTAAAACCTGCTATGGTGGGATTCGAGATAGCTGAAAAATACGGCAAGATTCTTTCCGGCATTCTCATCAAGGATTGTCGCATGGACGTATACCAGGATGAGAATCTCGAGTTCTCCGATCGGGAGGATATTATCTTCACAGAATATGGGGTCGAGGGTAATCTTATACTCGATTATTCGCTAAAAATTATGGAAATGCTGGAAAAAGGCGAGGTAAAGATTCATCTCGATTTAATGCCTGATATGAGCAGAATAGAGATAGAGAAGATCCTGGGGCAGAATCTCGAGAATAAAGACCGTACTACCGTCCGGGAGATCCTGACCAGGCATATACCGGACAGAATGCTCGATGTTATGCACAGGATGATCCGCGTTCATTGCCGCAAACCGGCGGTGACATTATCTAATCTTGAAAGAAAGATGCTGGCTATATGGGTGAAGGATTTCGTGATTACAATAAAGAAACCCAGGCCGTTTAATGAGACGATGGGTGTTTTAGGCGGGGTTTCGGTTAAGGATATCGATCCAAAAACAATGTGCTCGAAAAAGGTCAAGAATCTCTATTTCGCCGGAGAAGTGCTTGATCTTCTGGGTCCCTGGGGCGGATATAATATCGAGATGGCATTCGCCACAGGATATCTAGCCGGTCTTTCGGCCGCCAAGGCGGTAAAAACGGTTAAATCTAAAAAGTAGATCATAAGCGTAACTTTCATATTGTGTTGGCCACGATTGCAGTAAACGACACCGGAATTCGGTGTCGACTTTATTACGTATTGACAAATTACGAAAACCGATTATCTTAAATAGGTTAGTAAACTTTACAGGCGTTTGTTCTTAACAAAGGAAATACCGTGTCGTTAAAAGCATCCAGAAATGATCCCTGCCCATGCGGGAGCAATAAAAAGTATAAGAACTGTTGCGGCAAGAAAGGTTTTCGCCTGGACGCCACGCTTTTTAAGCGGATATTTCTTACCGTTTTATTAATGGCCGCGGCGGGCTGGGCAGGAAATCGTTATCTTTTTGCCCCCGATCAGGATGAGCCGTTCGTCAGTCCTTTTACGACACAGCAGGCCGACAGGGTACAACCGTTGACCCCGCGACCTCCCGGTCCGGCGCCCGAGGGTAAAGTCTGGTCTGCCGAACACGGTCACTGGCATGAAACCGGTACGGTTAATCCCGACGGGGAGGGTAAGATCTATCCTCAACCTGAAGGATTAGTCCCCCCCGGAAAAATCTGGTCTGCCGAGCATGGGCATTGGCACGATTCATCTGGTACCGCAACCGGAAGCGAAAATCTCCAACCGGGTCCTCCTCCTCCGGGTCCCGCGCCGGAGGGTAAGACCTGGGCGTATGATCATGGGCACTGGCATGACGCCCCTAAATCCGGAACCGAGAATACCAAACCAAGTTCTCCCCCGCCCGGACCCACGCCTGAGGGAAAGGTTTGGTCCGCCGATCATGGGCACTGGCACGATTCGTCTTATGATGGAACCGACGATCTTGCTCCGGGATCTCCCCCGCCCGGACCGGCGCCGGAGGGTAAAGTTTGGTCATCCGATCACGGGCACTGGCATAACGCACCGACGGCGAATATGTTCGATACGAAAAAAATAACCCCAGGAAGCGTTCCCGAAAAAATTAAGATAAGCACTTCGGATAAAAAAGGGGAGTAGGGCAGATCTCTTTTTAGTATCCTGTATAATCAGGCTTTAAAAGCTTGTATTTTATAATCATAATCCCAGCGGAGCCGCCCGTAAATACTCGGTGGTGCGGTTTTTGCGATCGAGATCGATCCAGACGCGTTCCACCTGTTTCACGTCCAACCCCATAACCTCGGCCACCTCCTCTTTCGGATAACCTTCCTCTTTACCCAGCCACAGCAGGTCCATGGTCAGGAATTTCAAACCGAAGAAAAACTCCTCCTGGCTGACCTCGTCGGGATAGGTGTCGGTGGTAGGAGTGCGTTCGCGGATTGAATCCGGCACGCCAAGATATTCCGCAAGCTGAAATATCTGCGTTTTATAGAATTGGGCAATCGGTTTGATATCGACTCCGCCGTCGCCGTATTTGACGAAAAATCCCTGGTCGTATTCGTTTTTATTGGCGGTGCCAATCACAGCGTAGTTACGCGCTTCGGCGTGATAATAAAGTGTGAGCATGCGGATCCGTTGTTTCATATTCGACGCCGCCACTATCTGTAGATAAGCCTTTAACGGCAGCCGCTTATCCTTCTTTTCGCCGTCGGGCGATTCTATGGCCAGACGATATACGTTGAGACGGTCAGAATCGAGGATGTTGGTCGGCAGAACGATCTTCGCTTTCCATCCCTCGCGCCATTCGGGGAAAACCTGCTGGAACCCGGAATCGCGGTATTTGTAACATCCGGCGCCCAAAAGCCCCTCTGTAACGTCGTTGATCTCGTATTGATATCCGTACTTTTCGGCCAGTTCGATACCGAGTTTTTGGGAATCGGGCGATGAATCTTTATCGGGAAGAAGTATGCCGATCATTCTCTCCGGGCCGAACGCGCGGGCGCATAACGCCGCTACTAAAGCCGAATCGATTCCGCCGGATGTGCCGATCACCGCTCCCTGACGTTTGAGTTTATTATAAACCTGGTCTTTAAGCGTTTCGGTAAGTCGATCGACTACTTTTTCGCAATCTAATTTTATCAAGTCCCTGGAGAATTTCATCCCCGCTCCTTTTGCTGAGTATGTTCGGCGACAAGAACATGCTTTTTAATTTTTCCCGACGGTGTTTTCGGCAAGCTTTCCCTGAATTCCACGATCTTCGGTATCTTAAAAGCCGGAAGATTTATCCGGCAATGTTTGAGAATATCCCTTTGAGTCGCGTTCGATTTATCTTTGAGGACTATTACCGCTTTGATATTCTCTCCCAATATCTCATCGGGCACTCCTATAACCGCCGATTCCACGATTTCATCGTGCTCGGCTAAAATCTCCTCGATCTCTTTGGGGCTGATTCTATGAGCCCCCGATTTAATCATGTCCGATTTGCGGCTGACTATATACAGGTAACCATCCTCGTCGGTTCTGGCCAGATCCCCCGTATGAAGACCGTCCGGCTTTAACACCTTCGCCGTTTCATCCGGCTGGTTCCAGTATCCTTTCATAATGTTATCGCCCCGGGCCACAATCTCCCCGGTTTCACCCACGGGGCAAACCCTGCCTTTATCATTTTTAACCGTAAGCGTGACACCCGGTATCCCTTTGCCGATGGAGCCGATTTTTTCCAATAGTTTAGCCGGTTCGAGATATGAGAGCCGTGCCGAGGCTTCTGTCTGGCCGTACATCACGAATATTTTCACATGAGGGATCGCTTCCATGAGTTTCAAAGTCAGGGCAGGCGTCATAGGCCCGCCGGCCTGGGAGAGATAGCGAAGATGATCCCAGCGGTAATCGTGGATTTTGGATTTATGCATGAGGATAGCGAATGTCGACGGCACGCCGGAGAAACCGGTTACCCGCTCCCGCGACATGATCTCCAGAACCACGTTGGGATAAGCGAACCGCGAATCGATCACCAGGCATCCGCCGACACGGATATGAGTCAATAAAAGAGAATTGCCGTAGGAATAGAAAAACGGCAGAATCGCCATGACTTTTTCCTCGTATGTCAGGCCGAGGTACTCGACAATTGAATCGGTATTGGCAACGAGGTTTTTATGCGTAAGCGTTACCCCTTTGGGATTACCCGTTGTACCGGAGGTGTAAATTATCGACGCTAAATCGTCAGAGGAGATATGCACCGACGGTTTCGCGGTGTTGCCGTGTTGTATATCGAAAAAGTTCCTGGTGTGAAGCGATTTCTTTTTTTCCAGCTTCTCGTAATGACCGTCGATAACAAGTGTCTTTACGCTATCCAGATCATCGATTATATCGGTGAGAAAATGAGCGTACTGTTTGTGGGTAATTATCATCGACGGCGTACAATCGGAAACAATATTTTTGATGATTCGAGAGGTCGTGGCGGTGTTGAAAGCGACCACCACTCCGCCCGCTTTGAGGATGGCGAAATAACTGATCACGTAGTTTATGGAGGAATCCAGAAGGACGGCCACCCGGTCGCCGGGTTTTACGCCTGAATCGATCAAGAAATTAGCCAGGCGGTTGGCGCCGCGTTCAAGTTCGATATAGTTTATTCTGCCATCGAGATGAACGATCGCTTCGCGGTAGGAATGATCCTCCGCGTTTGTCTCCAGAAACCGGTGAACAAGCATAATCGCTTAATTTTGTTTTTTATTTATGTACGCGGTTATTTTATCGACAGAATCGAGATTATCCGGAATCAACTCTTCGTCATCGATCTGTATCTCGAATGTCTCCTCCAGGAATCCCACAAGCTCCAAAACGCCGGTCGAGTCGACTATCCCCTTATCGAGCAGAGAATCTTTATCGCCAAGTTCGTCATGGTTCATCCCCATCATGAAATTATCGATAATGAAAGTCTTGATTTCCGTCTTTATGTCCAAAACGCTTCCTCCAATGATGCCTTATTTACCACTTATTATATTATCGGCTATAAAACGGCAAGATAATTATTAATTTCAAAATCCGTTACAGCCGATTTGAACTTATCCCACTCCAGCGTTTTGTTACCCAGAAGCGTATTGAAAACGTGATCTCCCAGTACTTCCTTCATCAGTGACGATTTCTTGAATTCCGCGATCGCCTCGATCAAAGACGACGGCAAGGTACCGATCTTTTTTCTCTTTAGTTTTCTGTTATCCATCTCGAATATGTTTTCCTCTATGGGATCGGGCAGGGGATATCCTTTCTTTACACCTTCGTAACCGGCGGACAGCATCACGGCGAAAGCGAGATAAGGGTTGCAGGCCGGATCGGGACTTCGAAGCTCGACCCTGGTAGCGTTCTCTTTGCCCAGGCGATACATCGGCACACGCACCAGCGACGAGCGATTACGCTGACCCCACGAAATATAGCAGGGCGCCTCATAGCCGGGGACCAGCCGCTTGTAGGAATTAACCCATTGGTTGGTGACCAGGCAGAATTCCCTGACATGGTTTAAAACGCCGGCAATATAGCATTTGGCCAGATCCGAAAGATGATATGGATCGGACTGATTGAAAAAGGCGTTGGAATTGCCCTTGAACAACGATTGATGAACGTGCATCCCGGAGCCGTTGACTCCATAAATCGGCTTGGGCATGAATGTGGCGTAGTGACCTTTTGCCAACGCTTTCTCCTTGACCACCAGCCGATAAAGCATAGAATAATCGGCCATCTTGAGCGCCTCGGAGTAGCGCAGGTCTATCTCATGCTGGCTGGGGGCGACCTCGTGATGCGAACATTCCACCTTTATTCCGAGATCCTCGAGCGCGCCGACCGTGGCTTTGCGAAGATGAGTCGTTTCCTCCACGGTGGAGAAATCGAAATATCCGCCGCGGTCCATGATTTCAGGCGACGTTGAATTTTTGAAATAGAAATACTCCATCTCGGGCCCCATATAGGCGGTGAAACCGTCGGCCGCCAGCCGTTCGAGTGTCCTTCTTAAAATATAGCGGGGATCGCCTTCGTACGGTTCGCCGTGAGGGGTTCTGATATCGCAGAATACCGAGGCGATTTTCTCGTTATTTACAGCCCAGGGAAAAATTGTGAAGGTGGAAAGGTCGGGATGAGCCATCAGGTCCGATTCCTCGATCCTGACAAAACCCTCGATAGAGGAACCGTCAAACCCCTGGCCGCCGTCGAGTACACCCTCGATTTCGGAGCGGGTGATTGTCATACCCTTCAAAACGCCTAAGACGTCGGTAAACCATAACCGGATATATTTGATTCCTTCGTCATCTATTAATTGCAACGCCGATTCTTTGTCTGGAACTCCGATCATGGCTTTTCTCCCGGGTTAGGCGGTTCTTTAAACTTTCAGAAAAACCATATCCTAATACCGTTTTGGTAATTTGTCAATAGGTTTTTTTGATATTTCGAGAGTAAATCTACAAAAAATAGAGATCGTTCAACATTTTTTATTTACGTGTGTTATCTACACGCCATATTTTGAAACTGTCACGGGATAAAAACGGCGGGGTATCGAAGTTACTAATAAATTGATCGGCAAAGAGTTGGGTCGAGAGGATCCCGATAAATGACATATTATCCTTAAAAGAGAGGTGGGCGTGAGAGAGCCGGGCGCATTTGGCCTTGAGTTTAGAGACATAATCGGGTTTGAAAATGCCGGTTTTCGCCAGTTCCCTTTCCGATAGCATTTCGTCCACATACGACGGCGAATCGGGTTGGGTAAAGCTGTTGGAATCGGGAGCCATATACGGTTGTTTTACTCTCCCCGTGATTTCCGGCGGAAGCTCATCGCTCATCGCCTTTTTAAGCAGATATTTTTCTTTAAGCCCGAGAATCTTATGCCAGGGCGGAATTGTGGCGGCGAATTCCACCACGCGATGATCTAAAAACGGGTATCGACCCTCTATGGAGTTGGCGGCGCTGACCCTGTCCCCCTGCGACGATAGCAGGTATCCGGAGAGAAGCGAGTTCGCCTCGAGATATTGGGCCCGGGCGAGATGATGCCAGCGGTAGAAGTTATCAGGAAGGTTTTTACCGTACGCCGAAACCGAATCGTAGTCGCCGATAGCGGCATGAACGTCATCGGTGAAATAATCCATCACCTTCACGGTTGTATTGATTCTCGGTATATGGGAGAAATGGAAATTATCGATTTCCGCCAGCCCCGCCTTGTAGAATGTCTCTAAGTAATATTTCGCTCTTGCCCCGGAAAGCGGGAGAGTCGGATACAGTTTTCTCAACAGCGACGGCCGCCATGCCGAATCGGGATTCTTCGCCCAGAACTTGCGGATCAATGTTTCTTTGAAAATATCGTAGCCGCCGAAGATCTCGTCGGCACCCTCGCCTGTGAGGACGACTTTGAAATTATTCTCACGAACCAGTTTCGATAGCATATAAAGAGGTGTCGGGGCGGTGCGCAATATAGGCCGTTCGGTATGCCGGATAACGTCGGGGAAGTTTTCGGCGATATCATGCCATGAGCATTGTATCTGATGATGATTTGTTTGCAGATACTCGGCCATCTGGTTTTGATATTCGGATTCGTCGTAGGCCTTGTCGTGGAAGGCTATCGAAAACGTCTCAACCCTCGTATCGGTGAAATGCTTGATCAGCGACGTTATAGCCGACGAGTCCAATCCGCCCGATAGGTACGCTCCCACCGGAACGTCGGCTCGAAGCCGCAACCTGACCGAATCGACAAGAAGCGCGTGAAGTTCCTCGGCCCAGCTCGCGACAGATCGCTTGCTGTCGTACATCTCGGGGAAATCCATCCGCCAGTATTTTTCGATACGAATTTTTCCGTTTTTAATTTCGAGATAAGTCCCCGCCTCGAGTTCGTTGATATTCTCGAAAGGCGTCCTCGGCGGAGCGGTAGTCCACCACGTGAAAATCTCGGCTAAACCAAGGTAGTCGATACGCCGGGGGATGGAGCTGTCGCAGAGAATCGATTTTATCTCCGAGGCGAAATAGAATCGTCCGTTACGCTCGGTGTAGAAGATGGGCCTGATCCCCAGCCTGTCGCGGGCCACGAAAAGCGATTTGGTTTTGATATCGTAAATGGCGAACGCGAACTGACCGTTAAATCTGTTCAAACAATCGGTGCCCCATTGCTCCCAGGCGTGGACAATGACCTCGGTATCGGAATGGGTGCGGAATTTGTGGCCGTGCTTCTCAAGCTCCGATCTAAGTTCTATATAATTGAAAATCTCGCCGTTGTAGGTTATCCAGATTGTCTCGTCCTCGTTGCAGAGGGGCTGGGAGCCGCCTTCAAGATCGATAATGGAAAGCCGGGCCTGCCCCAGCACACATCGATTATCGAGATAAGCGCCAAACTCGTCGGGCCCCCGATGACGGATGGCTCTGACCATCCGCCTGATAAGCTCGTCGTCGGGCGGGGTTTCGTTATGAAGCTGAAAATATCCGGCTATTCCGCACATGTTAAAAAGTTGTCGGCAGACAAGCTACCGACCTACATCTCCCTGCCGTAGGTCAGGAGCTGGAAGCTCCTGACTATTTGCTGGTTATTGCGAGCGAAACGAAGCAATCTATCTTTATTAAAAGCGAATATTAGAGATTGCTTCGTCGTCACACTAAAAGCGTGACTCCTCGCAATGACCGATAATAAAATGTCAAAACCGCAAGGGTTTTGACCTACCACTACCGCTCGGTTTGTCTGTCGGGAGCGCGGGGCTCCCGACCTACGAATTTGATACATTTTTATGCCACTCTATCGTTTTCTTAAGTCCGTCTTTTAAGCTTATACTCCAGCGGTATCCCAGTAGTTCGCTTGCTTTAGAGAGATCCGGTATGCGGCGACGGACATCCTCGTATTTGCCCCCGAAATTCTCATACGGAATAAGTTCGATCTTCGGCTTTTCCCCCGGCCGGATCAACTCGTTGATTGTTCTGGCCAGATCGAGTATGCTGATTTCCTGGTCGGAGCCGAGGTTGATAATCTGCCCGTTCGCTTTTTCGGTTTCGGCGGAGGCTATTATTCCCGCTATAAGATCGTCGATATAGGTGAACGACCGGGTCTGTTTACCGTCGCCATGGATGGTAATATTCTCGTTATTTAGGATTTGATCGATGAAGACCGATTGCGGGCCGCCCCACCATGAGCGATGATGCCTGGGGCCATAACTGCCGAAAAATCGCAATACGACCGTATCGACATTTTGTTCGGTATGATATGCCAACGCCAGATGCTCGTCGAACGCTTTGCTGACAGCGTAGCTCCAACGCCGGCTGTCGGAACGTCCGATTAATAAATCATCGCTTTCTTTGAACGGCGGATTGCCCTTGCCGTAAACATCGGAGGTGGAGGCGAGGACGACCTTGCATTTATATTTCGACGCCGATTCGTAGATATTGCGGGTGCCGTCGTTGTTGACTATCAATGTCTCCAGCGCGCCGCCGTAGCGTGGGATTTTGCGGGCGGCCAGATGAAATACAAGCGAGGCGCCGTCGGTTGCCTTATCGACCGAATCGATATCGCGAACGTCGTTATGGAAAAACTCGAAATCCGGGTTTTCGCGAATACTCTTTATATTCTCTTCGGAGCCGTAGGATAGATCGTCGTAGCAACGGACATAAAAAGCTCGATTTACAAGCGCATGGCAAAGATGCGATCCTATAAATCCCGCTCCTCCCGTGACTAACGCTATAAGTTTGGAACTATTTTTCAGCGACTAAGGCCTCCCTGACCGTTCTTACTTTGGCTGTTCCTTCCTTAACCGATTCCGGTTCGAAAAGAGACTTGCGGATATTCATGACGGTATCGACAATCCTCTCGGCCGCTTTGCCGTCCCAGTATTTCGGGGTCGAACCGGTTTTCACCGCGCCGTTTAAGATATTCTCGGCGGCGGCGGTAATTCTCTCCGGGTAAGGCCCCACCAGGATATTGGTACCCTCGTGAAGAGTCACCTGCCTGTCGGTGCTTTTGCGCAGTGTCAGGCAGGGAATGTTGAGAATCGTAGTTTCCTCCTGGATACCGCCTGAATCGGTGAAGACCATTGTCGCCTTCGATTCGAGTTTTAAAAAATCGAGGGCGCCGACGGGCTCTACGAGCCTTATTCCGCTTTCGCCAAAATATGAGATCAGGTTGAATTTATCAATGTTATTTCTGGTTCTGGGATGACAGGGGAAGATTACCTTCATTTTTTCGGTTACCCCGCTAACCCCGGCAAGGATATTCTTTAGAGCTTTGGGGTTATCGACATTTTCCGGCTTATGAAGGGTCAGAAGTCCGTATTTGCCATCCCCCAGATCGAACTGACGGGATAACGGCCTCGCTGAGGCGATCTTGTTTAAGTTAAGGAGTGTGTCGATTAATACGTTACCGACGAAGAAAACAGATTCCTCGTCCACCCCTTCGTTTAGAAGATTATGGCTTCCCGTGCATTCGGTTACGAAATGGTAATCCGAGATTTTATCGATTATCAGACGGTTGATCTCCTCCGGCTGGCTGGTATCGAAGGAACGAAGTCCCGATTCCACGTGAGCGACCAGCACTTTGCCTTTAGCGGCGACCATTGCCGCGGCCACAGCCGAATTGGTATTGCCGATTACGATGACCAGGTGGGGCTTGCTTTCGATCAACGATTTTTCGAATTCCGTGAGGATTCTCGCGGTCTGTTCGGCATGAGTACCTGAGCCGACCCCGAAATAAATGTCGGGTTTTCTAAGCCCGAGTTCGTCGAAAAAAAGCCCGGAAAGGTTGGAATCGTAATGCTGGCCGGTATGCACCAGCATGGGATCGATAAAATCGTCGAATCTTTTCATACGCTCGATAATGGGGGCGGCTTTCATGAAATCGGGCCTGGTGCCGACCACTATAACCGTATTTAACCTTTGTTGTAATCCGGACATAATATTCCTCCGGGGTAAATTTCTAAAATCAAATCACATCATATATTAGATCGGACGGTTTACGGGGAGAGTGAAGGTGAATTATCGGTTTTTTGAATTTCGGTTATCAGCCTGCAAGATCCGATTGTAGCCGGGATTTTGAAAAAGACCGGAGATTGTTCCACTCTATGAGAGACATCTGCGGTAGCTCGCTACGTTAACAGCGGAACGCGAACCATTTAGAGACATAACCTCTTAGTAGACAGATAGATAGATAGGGGAATATGCATTATTTCCTTGACATTGTTATCTGTTTTTGTATCTTTTTCATGGGAGAGATCCCGCGCGAAGCGATTTGAAAATGATATATTGCGGTCGAATAAACGCGAGGTTTTTATGATGACGACGAGGTTTGCTTTACTACTCAACTTTGAATTGAAAAAGGGGGTGATAAAACGGGACGCCACCAATACTCCGAATCAATAGCCCTGAAAAGTTCTATTAGCGCGGAGTCGGGATGCCCCAAGAAAAAGCCTATTTGACGAAAAATGAGCTTTGATTCGAAATTTGTCAAGGAGGAATTATGAGGGAATTGACTTGCCTTTTGGTAATCGGGTTGATTACAGGAATCGTCGGATTCTCGCCTGATTCGGCATCGGCGCAAATTAATTGCAAACGCAAAGTGAGCACAAATCAATGGAGCACCTGGACACCGTATTATAAAGCCTGCAACTCTGAGTTGAAAACAACTTTTGCCTATACAAAGGGCTTTCCGGGATCACCAGAAGTGAATTGTAGAGTGGATAACACGTCATTTAATCAATATTACAATGACTATAATTGTCCGGGACAATCAGGCTTGAAAATCGAATGGATACACTGCACAAGCTTGTATAATCATCGCCTATTAATGGATCTCCAGACTATTATAGACTTGCCTGGCTTTATAGATCCATGTAGTTTCACGGCAGAGTATTTTGCCGATCAGCCCTATTAAAAAAAATGGAACAAGAAGGGTTCCCCCGTATATATTCATACGGGGGAACCGGGGAAAGCAAATTAATGAGCAAAAGTAAAAAAACTACGAGTATCATTATAGTGATCATATTGATATTCAGTGTACAATATTCCATCGCCGACGAAAACCTCTGGTCAACCAACGGCCCAAACGAGGCTAAGGTAACTTCGCTTGCCATTGATCCACGGGATAGTCAACGGATTTTCGCGGGAACCGTTGAAAATGGCCTTTATTTAACCTCTGATGGAGGAAATAGCTGGTCTCATATCGATGATGATACGCTTGATATTACGATTTACGATATCGAATTTCACCCGGCTGGCCCTGATACGATGTATATAGCGACATTTAACGGGATGTACAGAAGTTTCGACGGGGGGACAAGCTGGGGATTGATGAGACCGCCGGGGTATTGGTATAGCAACTATTATGATTTAGAGGTTCATCCCGTTTATCATAATATCATTCTGGCCGGCGCCGGCATGGCAACCGGGTATAGATCGGCTGACGGGGGCAACAGTTGGACTGATCTCGATCTACCCTGGATAGCCGTAATGGCCATCAGAACCGATCCCTTAAGGCCGGATACCATGTATCTCGCCTCCCAATCCGGGCATTACGGACTTTCGGTAATGCGAAGCGAGGACCTCGGTGTAAGCTGGTATTCTATCCATAACGATCTCGATTCCGGCCTCGTTTCAAGGGATTTGCAGATCGATCCTGTCGATAGCGATATTATATATTTGGCGGGAAGCCGGTATCCTTTAAATACACCCGGTATATGCCTGGAAAAGACAACGGATGCAGGGAGCCATTGGTTCGATATAACGCCGGAAGGCCTTATCGAATATTTTATATGGTCATTAACCATTTCTCCGTTCGATAATCAGAAGCTATATATATGCACCCGAGCGAACGGTTTGCTTAAGAGCGTCGATGGAGGTGAAAGCTGGAGTGAGATAAACGAGGGGCTCACCGCCCGTAGCGTTTTCAACTTGAATATCGACTCTATTTCGGGCGATTTTTATATAGGAACTACTTTCCACGGTATTTTCCGTTCTACCGACGAGGGGGAAAGTTGGGAGAAGATTAGTGAAAATATCAATCAAGCCGAATGTACCGATATGGCCGTAAACCCGAGAAATCCCGACACCGTTTATGTCGCCACGCGGGGCGGCGTGTATCGTTCAATAGATAGCGCCGCAAGCTGGGAAAGGCTCGAACTCGATAATCCGTTTTTTTTCACTGAATCTCACGGTGTCGAGATTGATCCCTACGATCCGAATTATATCTACGTCAGCTTTTATGACCACGAAAGGATCGGAGAAGAAGGGATATTCAGATCGACAGATGGGGGCCAAACCTGGGAAATATTCACAACCGGTCTGCAGGTTGGGGGGCATTACCGTAGAATGGCGATATCCGATTATGGCGATGGAACCAGGAGAATTTTTTTGGGTGGGATCGGTTTATTCTATTCCGATGATCTCGGTGAAAGCTGGCAGCTTTGCGGGGGCGGCCTGCCGCAGGATTTGTATTATTTGAGAATTGAGGTCAGCGACGTGGATCCCGATCTGGCCTTCACGATAAACACAAGCGAACCGAGCCTGATATACCGCTCCGCGAACGGCGGCGAATCCTGGATATCGTTACCCGCCCCTCCCGGTTCGCAGGCAATCAATACTATCGCCTGTGATCCCGCCGATTCGGATATCGTATATGTTTGCAGGAGTGGAGCCGGGATTTTCAAATCTACCAACTCCGGGGCGAGTTGGATAGACATAACAAACAATCTTCCACACGACCCGGAATACTTAGCTGTATCGGGAATCGCCATAAACCCTCTTGATTCCCGGAACCTGTATGTCAGTTCGCATAGCAGGGGAAATTTCGTTTCTCACGACGGCGGCCAGACATGGGAGGCTTTCAACGAGGGATTGGATATATATTATTATAACGCTATAACCATAATTCCTCAATCAGATACCAACCGGGTTTACCTGGCGACCATGCCAATGTCCGTTTGGTCGATCACCAGAACCCAAACGTCTATTGAAGATGAAGTTTCTCCCCCTGATAAGTTCGTCACACTTTCCAACTACCCCAACCCGTTCAATGCCGCTACGACTATTAACTTCACAATTTATAATACGGAGCATATTACGCTGGCTATCTACAACCTTCTCGGCCAACATGTGGAGACCATTTATGACGGTTTACATCAGGCCGGACAATACAGCGTCATCTGGGACGCTTCCGACCACCCCTCCGGCGTCTATTTCGCTCGGCTGAAAACAACCGAAACCGAAAAGAATATCAAGATGGTTTTGTTGAAGTAGCATATTCCGGGATCCCTACGAGACCCCGGCTACTATTTAGCCTTATATACTATCGGAGTCGGCGAGAAGGTCTGATTTAGGCCGTGAAACCATCCCCAGACGCTCCTCGAATGTCGTAAATTCGAAGATGTCGAGGAGCTTAATAAACTTTTCCTCTGTCAGGTTCAGGTTGCCGTAGCGGGCATAATCGGTGTAATCGGAGCCGCGCGGCCGACGCTGATTATGATCGAATTCCCACAATTTCAGATTTATAATTGCCGGAGAGCCTTCTTTGTTCAGCCTGTCGATTGCCCTGTGTATAAACCATGCCGGGTATATCCTCAAGCGTTCGCTGAAATGGGCGGTCAACCACCATCTTTTCAGGACAGATAGAGGGACAACGGTAATTTCGGGACCTTCCCTGACCTCCATCGGAACAGGCGTATTCGGTTTGGAGGTTTCGGCAACGATTTCCGGGCCGACAAAGTATTTATACCCGGTTTGCGCGGCGATTCGAATAATACTCGGTATCGTATTTAGGGAAAGAGGAACAGGCGATTTGAAACCCAGCACCGGTTTTTGTATAATATCCTCCAGCCGCGCTTTAGAGTTTCTTAGCTCGTCAGTCAACTTATCCGACGATAATTTTTCAATATCTATATGATGATAGCTATGGCTTGCTACCTCATGGCCGCGAGCGTCGATAAGGGCGACTATCTCGGAAAAACGTTCGGCCACGTATCCCAGTATGAAAAATGTCGCTTTTGTCTTCTGTTCGTCGAGTAAATCCAGAAGATGCAATATAACAGGCAGAATTCGCGATCTTCGATCTTTATTATCGTGATCGGAATAATCCTCGTGGAACCTGTCTTCCACTTCGATGGAAAGAATATTTCGGGTTTCGGCCATTTCGAAGCGATTATTCTCGATATTGTTATTCAGCGGCATCGTTTATCCTAATCGGGATTATCCATTGAAAATCAATTCTGATTTCCGAATATAGGAGTGGATAGGAAATAAGTCAAAGGCGATACGGTAATGGCTGAAACGATTTCCTGATATCGCTTTAACGGTATCCGAAAATCTCGGAATATATTATGAGTATGATAAGGATGATGCCTATAGTCAGAGCCGTCGCGCCGAATATTTTCAATCCTCGCACTACAGCGTCGGGCAACGGACTCACCATCCGTTTCTCAAGCTCTCCTGATTTGACCATTTCCTCGTATTCCCTGGGACGATCGGCTTTAAATTCCTCTAAGGGAACCCTGCCGGTAAAGATCACCGTATCCATGGGGAATTTGTCGGCCCTGAAATGGGTGTTGAAGAAATGGACAGTGAATATAAAACCGACCGCCAGAAGCGCCTCATCGGAGTGTATAACTGTGGCCACGTTGATGAACCAGCCGGGAAAAAAATGGGTGAAAAACTCGGGGAACCACAAGATTAACCCGGTGGCGCCGATTATAGCCACGCCCCAGAATACCGCGAAATAGTCGAATTTTTCCCAGTAAGTCCAGCGTCCATACTTGGGACGCGGTCCCATGCCGATGAACCACTTCAAGGTGGCGAAAGCGTCTTTAGCGTCCTGCATATTGGGAATCATAGAGCCGGAACCAAAAAGGAATTCCTTCCAGCTTTTTCCGCGGTATTTTCTTTTTTTGATCAGGCCGAAAATGTGAGATCCGAAATAGAAAAATGTGATAACCGCGCCAAAACGATGAATGAAACTGGCGCTTTCGAATCCGCCCAGCCAACGCGACGCGAGTTGAGCCCAGCCCATGTATGAGAACTTCAAAATCATGCCGGTTAAAGCCAGACTCAGGAAACTTATTATAACCAGAATATGAAGCCTGCGATCGAGCCGTCCGAAACGGAGATATTGTTTGGCGGTCGGATCATGGCGGATTTTCTTTAATCTCTTACGCTCCTTCAAGGAACGAGGAAGCCACAATAGAGTATGTGTTCCGAAGATCGTAAATGTGGTAACCAGCAATATGGTCATAAACCAGAACGTATAATAAAGGATCGGGTATTTATCTTTATCGTGATGAGTGGCGTGAGTGAGGTATCCCGCGAATTGCCGATGCGAGCCCTCATGACAGGCCGCGCAGGTCTCCACGATATTCTGTCTGGAAAGCCGCGACTCAGGTTCCCAGGTCGGGAGGATATCGTGCGCCCCGTGACAATCGTTGCATTTAGCGGCGGCGTCATAGCCGAGCTTGGAAACTTTCCCATGGAAGGTCTCGAAATAAGTTTCAGTGACATCCATGTGGCAGCGGCCGCATTGGTTGATGATATTGAGCTTGAATCCTTCCTTGTCGATTCTGCTAATAGTATGCGATAAATGGCAATCGTCGCACATGGGAAGCTCTTTTTCAGGATTTTCCTCGGTCGTGAAATGGATGCTTTGTATAAACTTCTCGTAGATACCATTATGACATACCGCGCAGGTCCTGGCGATATTCTTTTTATGAACGCTCGACAGGGGATCGTCTTTGGGTAATTCGTGGTGAGCCGTATGGCAATCGGTGCACATAGCCGTTACCACCAGGCCGCTTTGCAAAAGGCCTTTGCCATGGATGCTCATTATATAATTGGTTAGAATCTCATGTTGATCGCCTTTATATCGGACCGTGGCCTTGCTTCCCTCTCTATGGCATTTTCCGCATAGTTCGGGAACATTTGTGGGGTATGTCGGCGATTTGGGATTGCGATGAATTTTCGTATTATGCTTGCCATGGCAATCGAGACAGATGGGAGCGTTGAGATCACCGCGATCGGCGAGAGTTCCGTGCGTGCTGGTTTTGTAAACCTCGACAATTTCGGCGTGGCATATAGAACAATCGACTTTAGTGGTAATGGTCGCGCATGAACGTTGTTTCGCCGGACTCGCGCCGGTATGACATTGCGCGCAGGCCGTATTTCGGTGTATCGAATCGTGCACTTCGAGAGAATCCACGTACAAGGATATGGTCTCTCCCTCGCGCATGGTTGTCAGGTCGGGTTTATTATGGCATTCCATGCAATCGCGATCGGCCATGCCGAGTTCATAGTAAATCTTGCGGGCGGTATGCGGAGCGTGGCAATCGATACATATCGGAACCCGGTGTGGTTCGCTTTCCCAGAGTTCGCCCCGGATAACCTTCCTGTGCACAGCCTCGATCTGCCCGTGGCATTTCTGGCATGTCTTCGCGACGTTATCTTTATAAATAGAGGATTTGGGATCGGTATGGGGCAATACGCTGTGGGCGGTGTGGCAATCGGAGCAAACGGCGGTAACGGTCAGACCCTGCTTGAATAAGCCTTCCCCGTGGATACTGAGGGAATAATGGGTGAGGATACTGTCCTGGGGGATATCGAACACGCGGGATACCTCGGTACCCTCTTTATGACAGCTTCCGCACATAAAAGGGATATTGAACTTGGTAACCCTGGATTCGGGAGAGGTGGGCGGTTTGATATCATGAGTTCCGTGGCAATCCCAGCATTGGGGCGCGAGACGCAATCCTTTTTTTACCGCTATTCCGTGAAGACTGTGGCTATATTCCTCGGCTATTTCGTCATGGCACATTCCGCAATCGACAAGCTCGAGTTCTTCCTCGTGCGGCAGCTCGACGCCGTCCAGATCGGCATGGCAATCGATACATTCCAGATCGATATGGACCGAACCTGAGAATTTATTCAGATTTACATGTACCGAATACTCCTTACCTTTCCGTTCGCCGGTAAGATCGCGGTCCTCGTGGCACATCATGCAATCATCCAAGGATTGAGCCCAGGCGAAACCGCTCGAGCACATAATAAGGATGCTTAGCAGAATTCGTTTCAAGATTCCCCTCCGGGCGGGAATCCTGTCTTACAGTTGTGTATTATTCCCATGCTGTCGGGCTGTCAAAATCCTCTTTTTTTGATTTTGGTTTTTCTGTCGACTCTTTCGCCAGGGGATCTTCGGGATGTTCGTGGATATACATATCTTTCGGCATATTCCCGGTGTACCAGGCGGGATTCATGGGATAGACGCTGGGACTGAAGACGGTGGAATACATATGCCATATCAGAATCGCCAGCGATGCCAGCCAAGCCTCATAGTAATGGATCACCAGCGCGACATCCAAAAAACCCTTCGGGAACCATTTTATGGCATAATTATCGAACCAGAGAAAAAAGCCGGTTATTATCATAATAACCGAGCCCCAAACCAGAGCCCAGTACTCGGCTTTTTCTACATAACTGAACCGTCCGAATCTCGGCCTGGATTTATTTACTCCGAGATTATGAGATACCATCTGCCCTAACTGCTTGATATCGATTACCGCCGGCATCATGTCTATTAAGAATTGACGTCCGCGCCTGGATGATAAGTAGAGCAGATGCCATACTGTCGTGAATACGAACAGGACGGCGGATACCCTGTGAATAATGCCCCGCAGAGGGAATCCTCCCTCCCAGCCGAACAGAAATTTAACCCACCAGGCCTCGGAGAAACGCAGAGAAAACCCGGTTATTACGAGGGCGATAAAGGTCACGGTTAAAAATATGTGCTGCCAGACCTCGTTGTAATTCATCCGCCGTATTTGTTCTTTTTTGCTGAGGTCTTTTATTTGCTTTCTAAGATCGATAAGCCAGTGTATGATCATTCCCCCGATTACCACTATAATAATTCCGATATAAATCTTCTGTATCAGGGCGGCGAGAGGCGTATGGCTGACTCCGGGGGTGCCGTGAATAGGTATGCTGGCAACCTCTACGGTTATATCGGGATGGCACGACCCGCAGGTAGTTTTCAAATTATCCGGGTGGATAGAGGATGTCGAATCGGCGCTGGGCAGGATGCGATGAGCGCCGTGGCATGACGCGCAGTTAGCCACGGTAACGTCTCCAGCCTTGCTTTTCAGCCCGTGGTAGCTGTCCACCCATGTTTTCAGCCGTCCGGTGGCCACACCGTATTTTTCGGTTAGTGTGGTGCTTTCATGGCATGGAGAGCAAGTAGCCTCGGCCACCCTGGCCGGACTGACAGCCGACAGCGGATTGTCGGGAGAAAGGATACCATGCTCGCCGTGACAATCGGTACAAATGGGGGAAGCGGTAACACCTCTCAAGACCAGCTTGCCGTGTATGCCCTCCCAGTAATCGTTTTCCACACTTCGATGGCATTTACCGCAAGTCCTGGGAATATTGAAGTGATTGACTGCCGATTCCGGCAGCCCCGGGGCGAGGATTCTGTGAGCGCTGCCGCCTGTCGAGTGGCAGTCATTACATGTAGCGGCTAAATAAACGCCGCCCAGCGACGCTTTCCCATGAATGCTGTTTTTGAAAAGCTCGACCGGATGGGCCATCAAGATCTCGTGTTTTTTTACAAGATCGATATCCTCGTGACATCGTCCGCAGGTCTTGGGAAGGTTTAGGGGGTTGACGCTCGATCTTTTCTCGGTGGATTTTACGATATCATGCGTGCCATGACAATCGGCACAGCCCGGCATATCCTTCGATTCCCCCACCCTGAGATGTCCGTGCCATTGATAAATCTCCGTTTCCTCCTCGTGACAATCACCGCAATTTACTGTCGGCAATTTCTCGTCGTGAGGAAGCTCCTCGATACCGGTATGACAGGAGGCGCAATCGAGTTCTCCGTGAACCGATCGTTCGTATTTGTTTAGATCCAGAAATAAAGTGTATTCCTGACCGGATTCGTCCACACCGGTCAGGCTATCATCGCCGTGACACTCCATGCAATCGTCCTGCGCGTGAATTGCGGCAGGAGAAAATATAAGACCGATAAGCGCCGCGAATAGAAGCATGGTTTTCAGGGAATTAAATCTTCCGCCAATCATCCTCATCAACCCCGTCTTTAATTATCCCGTTTCGCTCGATCAAAATCGAACGCTATTAAAATTTCTATCTTAAAATATATTATCGGCATAATAGTGTCAAGAATAATGTGAAATTATTCTCAAAGCTATTATCGTTGCGTTTTATAACCCATTAATCAACAGCATGTTAATCAATTACGAAACATCAAATAAAATAATTTCGTAATAATAATTATTAGATTCAAATGTCTACCTAATATGCCGCCCGTATTAGGAATTCCTAAAGAAAGTATTTATCACGGTGACACAAACGTCAATATTATTTCAGCAGCTCCTGGAATTCAGGCAACGATCTTAAACCGTCAAGATCCGAATCCCCGGCGGCCATATTCTTGAATTTAGGTGAAAGTTTGATGGCGGTTTCTATGCTTACAAGGGCCTCGTCGAACTGTCCGGCCAGGGTCAGATAGCAGGCGAGATCATAATATGTTTCCGGCAGCAGGGGTCCCAGCTCAACCGATTTACGAGCTTCTCTGACAGCCATCTGAATTTCGCCTTTACGGTAAAAATTCATAGCGGAATCGAGATGGGAGAGAGCTTTGGCTATTTTAAATATGCGGTACAATTCGGTGAACGGTTCAGGGCTGTCGTCAACACGGATATCGATTTTCCGATCGAATCGCAATCCCTCTTTATTGCCCGCCACATAGAGCGCCGCCGATTGTTTCCCCCTGGAATCGCCGCCGGCCGAATCCCCGGCGAGCAGGGCGGCCATTAACTTATCCTCGAGTTTTCCAGGCGTGTTTTCGAAGGCCTCCACCATCCTGGTCACGACCGTATCCGAGACCAGGATATTACCCTGGGCAACACAGTTTTCCCCTATCAAACCTCCGGCCCATGGAAGGCAGCCGGAGCCGGTGAATGTGGCGGCGTTACCCTGGAAATCAATGATTCCCACCTGACGACGTTCGTATCCGGGATCGCCGGATATGAGCGAGTCGATGACCTGTTGAGGCGTCAATCCCGCTTCCAGCATCTCGAGGCCGTCGATACCGTAATCGAAATTCACATACGATTGGGTGGCCACGGCCCCGACACCAGCTTTCGCCCAGGGCACCACCGACCCTACCGAGAAATACTTGCTGGCTACGGCCACCCCCGCCTCACCGGTTACGGGGTCGCATCCTACTATGGAAAAAGTCGAGACAGGTTCTATCGCTCCAGCGGCCGCGATTAAGGTTGAAATTAAAACGGCGACAAATGTGCCTTTCATTCTATTACCTCCATTTTTTATTACCGCTCTTATTTTTTCATTCTTATCGCGGATAGTCAAAGGAAAAAATCGAATCATTAATTTATTTTAAGTCTTGACTGATATGGGTCGATTTCGTAGCCTTGGCCAATGGCCGGAAGGATATTAAAACTCGAGGAATTATCGTCGAACGCTTTTAGCGATCTCGACCGCGCGAAAACCGCGATTTTCTTACCAATTTCCCCGATGGAGGGGCACGGCCCGCATCTTCCCCTGGGGCTTGATTTTTTCAATGCCGAGTATTTCGCCGAGATGGCGGCGGCCGCCACGATCAAGAAGAAACCGGAATTCGACGCTGTAATTTGCCGCGGTATTCCTCTTGGTACGCAGATTTACAATCAGCCGGGTTCGTTGCGGACCGATAACGGGACGATTTATAAAATCGCCCGGGATATAGGGGAATCGTTGGCCGGATGGGGGTTTCGATTTATATTTATCGTCTCGGGGCATGGCTCGCCGAAGGATATCGTGGCGTTGGAATCGGCGGCCAGGAAGGTATCGAGCAAGTTTAAAATCGAGATGCATAATCTCTCCGGGGCAATGGCCGTGCGGTTTTTAGGTGGAGAGTTTATCGAGAGGATTTCGGCGGGGCTATCGAAACCGCTTGACGATAACGAGAGGAAGCTTTTAAAAAAGGATATCCACGGAGGCTGGTGGGAGACATCCATGATGTTGCTTCTAAAGCCAGATCTTGTGGACCCTGTTTTCGCGATATTACCGGATACCGATGGAAACGGCAATCCGAGGCCGAAATATTTCGGGTCGCCGTCGAAAGCGAGCGCCGAATTCGCCGAGGTTTCTCTGAGGATATTATCCGAGGAAACAGGAAATACGATAGCCGATTGTCTCGCCGGCGAGGATATTTCTCAAGAGACCACCTCGCCATTTTACAAGGTATTGTCTCTGCGCCCCAATTTCAAACGTCATTTGACCCTCGGAATTCTGGGGACAATCAAGTTTTTTGTCATTATCTGGCTATTCTATAAGTATTTAGGTTGAACCGGCTTTCCCGCTTCATATTTAAATCCCGGCTTATCATCGAAAACTAATATTTTTTCGTCGGTTTCCGATAATAGAGATGAATAGAAACGGTATATTAACGGAGGATTATCGATGGCAGGTTTGCCTCCAGGACGTTCATCGTCGGTAAAGACGACCAATAAAATTTTTATACTGCAAACGGAGTTCAAAACGACGCCGAAGCCGGCTATCGTAACCTCTGTTACTCTCGACGGGCAGATCGTTCATAAGATTGAGCGTTCATACCGCCTGCCGTGGGAAGCCGAGGAGGATTTCATGGCGGCGGAAGCGGCTGTTAACGCTCAGCATTCGGGGCTGGAGAGGAAAATAAAGATAAACGGCAATGATTTCGTGCGGCAGACATCGTCAATTAAGATATCGAAGGTCGACAGGTTGGGGGTCATACCGGGTATCTCTTTTGTGGCTCCTCTGGACGAGAAGCTGGCCGCTGACAACCCCGCGCCTATCTACACTCAATCGAAATTGATTCTGGATATAGCCGACGCCGTCAGCGCGTCGTCGCGAAACGGCGCTTTCAAAATCGCGGCCATTATCAACGACCAGGGGAAATACTTTGTGGACCGCGACGAAACCCGGGGATACCTGGTAACTTTGAGACCGGACGCGGAAATAGGGAAGGTTCTCAGGGAGGTTTTAGAGGAATGAACAAGATCCTTTCCAATATCAGGTCTGTTTCCGGGGTCTGGGGAACGATAGCTATCGACAAGAAAAGGGCCTTGACCTACCAGATGCTTCCGGCGACATACGATAACGAACAGGTTAAGAATATCGCCATACCGACTCTGAACCTGGCCTGCGCGACGGAACGTAATATGCTCGTGGATATCTTTTTCGAAAACGGTAAAGGCAGAATCTATAACTACAGCGATATTGTGGTTTTGATTCTCGGCCGCAAAGATCTCGATTTCGACAGGTTAGGATCGGTTTGCAAGGTGGCCATACCGGCTCTCAGCCGACGTTTGGCGCGCGGCGATCTTTCCGACAGCGTTATTACGTCCGGCGGCGATCCCGATAGTATTAGTTTCGATATGTTGTTAAAGGCGATCAATATCCTGGCCTTCAACGCCCAGCAGAAAATAGGCGCCTATCTTGTAACAAAACATCTGCGCAACGCCAAGGACGCGCTGGTGGATAAATACAAGTTTTTGATAACCATCACTGTGGACAACAACGGCGTGGCGGCGCTGATTAAGGGGTACCCGGATCATCGCGGCGACGATCTTCTGCAGGCGTTCGCGCACTGGGCGAATCTTTTTATAACAAACTGCGCGACATCGAGCGACAAGCTCGACCCGGCCGATATCCTCGAGTTGACCTTGGAGGTCAGAGACAAGCTCGAGATCTCCGGCTTCTACCAGCTGTATGCCGATATGGGGATTTAACGGCTTTATAAATTTTATTGACATTTTATATAGAATTGATATGTATATTCACGGCGCTGTTTCGGCGGAGTTGATTTTGTAATGAGAGTATTTAGGATTATAATGGTATCCTTATGTCGTCAGTTGGCCTCACCTGACGACCGCAATAGAACTCGTAGCTGTCGGGTCAGGCGACCCGACAGCACAAGAAATCTTAGATCAGATGAACGGACAGCGTAGGAAGTTGTGGAAGAAACCCCGTGTTGTCAGGTCGCCTGACCTGACAACATCGCTGAGGACGATGAATGCCGTTAAGAAATAGAAATTTGATCGACGGTCCGGCTTTGCTCTATATAACCACCTCGCGATACCAACGTCAACCATTCCCCGGGGGTTATGATAATTTCCCGATAATCGAGGAGATAATATTCAGAACTGCCAGGGAAAAATCGATCGTATTAATGGGATATGTTCTTATGCCCACCCATATTCATTTAATTTCGGGTTCTGCGGAAGGAGGAAAAGGGATATCCGCGTTTATTCATTCGGTGAAAGGCAGAACCCGAGAGACTCTTCAAGGAAAGGGAAAATTCTGGCAGGATCGTTTTGATGATCTACTATTAAAATCAGAGAAACAGTTTGAAATCAAATTGAATTATATTCATTATAATCCGGTAAGGGCAAATTTAGTTGAAAGGCCGGAGGAGTGGAAGTATTCCAGTTATAAAGATTGGAGAGATAAGAATTCTGAAAGGGGTATTACATTTGATTTCGATTGGATGTAATTGCTGTCGGGTCAGGCGACCCGACAGCACAAGGAATTGACATAGATATCAACGGCGCTGTTCCGACGGGCTGATTTACGATGAGAGTATTCAAGGTTATATTAGTAATGGCGGTAAATCAGTATCGTCAAGATGCCTGATTTAACTATAGGAGAGAATGCGGAATTATTGCTGTCTCGCCGTTTTGCCCGAAAACACGAGATAGATTGCCACGTCGTTCCTGGCCGAAGGTCGGGGACTCCTCGCAATGACATGAAATCAGCTTGAGGTTTTTATCAGCGATCACAGGGCACGATATCCCTCCCTCACATAACCCTTGACATTGCCATCCTGGGAATCTATCTAATACGGGAAAATGATCGGGGCTTTGACTGACGGCAGGTCATGAGCTGAAGCTCTACGGTCTGTCGTAACGGGAGTTTATGAAATATTATTTTACACGATATGCGGAGGAAAGATGAAAAAATTTGTCATGCTGATCGCGGCGCTCGCGTTTTTAGTCCCGATATTGGCGGGATCCGCTTACGCCGGTAAGACTACATTCCATACGCTCGATAACGGTCTGCAGGTTATCCTGAAGGAGAACCACGCTGTACCGCTGATATCGTCGGTGGTGGTGGTCAAGGCCGGCAGCAAGTTTGAAAGCGATCAAAACAACGGGTTTACCCATCTTTTGGAACATATGCTTTTCAACGGCACCGAAAACAAGACCCGTGAGGATATCAACGAGGGGATCAAGAATTACGGCGGTTATATCAACGCTTTCACCCGCCAGGAGATGACCGGCTACCTGGTGGTTATGCCGCGGGAGTTTATCGCCGAGGGGATGGATATTCAGTCTGGCCAGCTTTTCAGATCTATTCTGCCAGCCGAGGAATTTCCCAAGGAACGAGATATCGTTTGCGAGGAGATCAAGAAGGATAACGACACGGAAAGCAGCGTGGCCGGCGATTATTTCAGCTCGGTGGTTTTCGCGGGCACTCCCTACGCCCGTCCGGTGATCGGTTTCGAGAAGATGATCAGAAGCGTCAAACGCGACGAAGTCATGAGTTATTACAGGGAATATTACGTCCCCAACAACATGATCGCTTTCGTAACCGGTGATTTCGAAACCGATGAGATGCTGGAGATGGTTAAAAAGTATTACGGTTCGGTCCCGGCCGGGAAACAGCCTGTACTGCAGGAGTTTGAGATCTCACCGCCGTGGGGAACGGAGATACATGTAAAAGAATACCCGGCCAAAATAACGCATATCGATATCTCTCTACCCGCGCCGCTCTATAACGATCCCGATTATTTCGCCTTCGATGTTTTAACTCAGATTTTAAATTCGGATACGTCGCCATTGAGCAAAGCGTTGACAGGCGGCGAGACGCCGTTGGCCACGGAGGTCTATATCGGTCTGAATATGCAAAAAGAATTCACCATGATGGATATCTCGATAAAGGCCAACGATCCGGCCAATATCGAGCCGATAGTCACCGCGGCGATCGACGCTTTATCCGGTCTCGTCAAGACTTCATTCACCGCCGATGATGTCCGTCGAGTTGTTGTGCCCAACAAGGTTTACGAGATCAAGCTCGAGGAGAAGCTTCATTATTACGGCATCATGAAGGCGGCGATCCTGGCGACGGCGGGGTTCAAATTCCTTGATAAATATGTGGAATATCTCTCGGGTGTCACGCCCGAAGAGGTCAATAGCGTGGTGAGAAAATATTTCGCCGAACCGAAATATGTCGCCTGCGCGATGGCGTCAGCCGGGGAGGTGGAGAAATGAGATTAGCGATATTCAAATCAGCCGCGGCGGTGTTAATCCTGTCGCTATTATCTGTTCAACCGGCATTCGCCCAGGAAGAGGTCGGATATAACAAGTTCGTTCGGGAGGTTTTGCCCAACGGCTTGACATTGATCATCAAGTACAATCCCGATAGCCGGGTCTACGCCATAAACATACTGGGGAAAAACAGAAGCGCGTGCGAACCGGCGGGCAAGGACGGTATCACCGATTTTGTCAACCGGATGCTGACTCAGGGCGCCGACGATATGGACGCCGAGACGGTACAGAACAAGCTCGATGACGTCGGCAGCGTTATTACCGCCAACGATAACCCATATATACCGTACGACGACCGTTACACGAGCCAAGCCTATTCGTTTATCAAATTCGAGACGATCGACGAGTACGCCGAGGCGGGAACACGGTTGTTGTATCAAATAGTTGCCAAGCCCGATTTTCCGGAATCCGAGATCGAGAAAACAAGGCAGAAGGTTATTGGGATGCTCGGCATGAGCTCCGGATCAACATATCAGAATGCCCGAAACGGTTATTACGCTAAACTGCTCGAAGGGCACCCTCTTTCGAAAACGGTGATGGGATCTCATCGCACGGTTGGCGGATTCAACAGGGACGATCTTGTGAATCATCATCGTCATTTCTATGCCCCCAACAACATGATCATGGCCATCGCCACCAATATCGATCCGGAAACGGTAAAGGGGTGGATTTATGATACGTTTAAGCAGATGCCCCGCGATGATTCCGAATATCCGACAATACAGAATCCCGCGAAACCGTCGGGGATAATCGAGACACATCATGAAATGAATAAGGAACAGATTTATATCTACATGGGAAGTCTGACCCCTGGGTTGCTATCGCCTGACGCTCCGGCTATCGCTATGGCATCGTCGATAATATCGACGAGGATGCGATCGAATTTGCGCGAGAAACAGGGGCTGGCTTATTCAGTCGGTATGGGAGTCAATTTCATGCCCGAATTCGGCTGGACTATCGTTTCCATGGGAACCGGTTTCGAAAACTACGAAGTAGCCAGGAACGGTTTGATCGCGGAGATCGAAAATGTAAAAACGGCCGCCCCGGAGGAGAATGAACTGACCAAAGCGCAGAATTCGACATGGGGGTCGATGTTGCTGGCGAGAGCGTCGAGGATAAACCAGGCCTACTACATGTGCAAAAACGAATTTCTGGGTGTCGGATACGCTTACGAGGACGATTACTTAACGAAAGTTCGCCAGGTTACAACCGCCGACGTTCAAAGGGTCGTGAAAGATTATTTCGATACCGAGAATATGGTTATTTCCACGGCGGGGAAGCTGGGAAAGTAGAAGTTAGATCAAATACAAATTGTTGTCGGGTCAGGCGACCCGACAGCACAGTTGAATAAGCAACTAAGTAGGGGTTCGATATATTGAACCCCTACAAATTCATTTAGGAAATTTAATATTATATAATCCGTTCGATCTTGCGGTTGGAGAAGGCGAATTTCTTCTCGAAATCGTTGTGAATGCTGCCGTCCACTAAAACGATGGGATAGATGATGAAATTAAGCGGTTCTTTCAATTCTTCGATACCGAAATCGATATCGCGGCCGTAGGTGAAGGCGATCCTGTTCTGATCGAGACTACCGAAGAAGAATTCCTTTTTATCGGGATGTTTATTCGCCTCGGAAGCGTCAACCGGCACCCAGCCCAGATCCTCGGTGTAGAACTCGGCCCAGCAATGATATCCGGCGATCTCGCCCTGCTCCTTGTCCGCCGGTACCGGGAATCCCATGACAAATCGCGACGGTATCCCGCTGGCCCTGGCCATGCCGATAAACAGAGAATGAAAATCGGTGCAGTTGCCGGCGCGGGAATCGCAAGCGTTTACAGCGTCGCCGCGTCCCCAACCGTCGCCGCTTTTATCGTATTTCATATTCTCCACGAGATAGTCATAGATGACGCGGGCCTTCTGAAGATCGGTCATTTCGTCTTTGACCACCTTCTCTTTCTCCTCCATAACGGGACCGTCAAGAGGTATCAATCTGTCAGCGGCGAGCAGACGCTGGCGCAGATCATCCGACGGTGAATCGATCCCCTTCATGGAACCATCCAAGGCCGTATATCTTTTCCTATTCACCGAGACGATCATCTTTATCTCGAAACTCTCAGGCGCGTCGTCGGAGAGATCGATCCTTACCAACTTGTTGCCGTACTGGTTGTCAATTAAATGGGTGTAGGCGTATGGGCTTTCGATTTTGACAGCGGCCACAACCTGGTGCGGATCGGTCTGCGGCACCGGTATCAGTACCGATACGTTTTTAGCGTCCTCGGGTATATTGATTACCTTAACCGAATACTCGAATTCTATGGATCTGCTGATATCACCCGATTTAAACGACTCGATCAGTATGAAATAAGCTCCGGCCGAAACCAAGGCCACAAGCAGAATTATTGCTTTTCCATTCACTCGCATCATTACCCTCACAACTTTCAATTTACTCGCTATTTTCAACCATCTCCGTCTTTTGATTGTTCCAGAGAGTGCGATCTCCTTTTATTTAAAGATACGCTCGGCGGTTTCTTAAGTTCGGTATTATATGGGCATTATTCTCCATTAGCAAGGATTTGAGTAGAACTATTATGAATCGCTGGAAAACTCCATACATCCTTTTTTGCGCGAGCGTGGTAATTAGCGAAATAGGAAAACATTAAACAAAACGGTCGGGTAAGGACACCCGACCGCAAAAGATTCATATAAGATGTCAATTACCGCAGATCGAAAAAGACCAGCGGTCTGACAATCAAAGCGTCCCAATAAGCGTCGCCGTCGGAATCGACGTCGATGACTATGTACTCGAGCTTGCGGTTCGCGCCCCGAGGGGTGATGACCTCTTTTTTAATGAGCCCGTTTTCGTCGTGGTCAAGCGGATGCCAATCCATGAGGTTGGTTATATCCGACGCGGTATAGGCCAGAAGTCTTAGCTGGACTTTCCCGGCGGTGTAATTGTCGGGGAATTTAGGCAGGCCGTATTCAATCACCACCGAATCGATCTCGGCGTTGGCGGGAAGACCGAGCGGTACGGTAATGGATATATTGCGTCGATCACCGATCACTTTTTCGGGACCATGGATATAAATCCAGACTTTGTTGTCGTATTCGAGTTTCCTGGCGGCGGTTTCCCAGTATTTGTGATAGGGACCCGCGAAATACCCCTCGCGCAGCAGGCCGCCTTTGAATTTGAGCTTGGTATCCTTTTCCTTTTTCAGCGTCCAGACCAGGCCATCGGATGATTCAACCTCGAATTTTTTGAAAAACGCCGATGTTCCCAAGTGCAAGACTTTGACGCCGCTTTTCTCGATCGGATCGACTAACGGAATATCCGGTTTTGGTTTCGGCTTCGGTTTGGGTTTGGGCTTTGGTTTCGGCTTGGGTTTAGGCGGCGGCGGGGGCGGGGGCGGCGGTTCCGATTTGAAGACGACCAGATCGACCGTTACAATCGCACCCGGGCCGATCTCGCCTATGATTTTCACCGTGGAGTCGCTCTCGAACTTGGCCATGAGGGAATATTCCCCGGGCGGGATATCGTGGAAAATAAAATTACCCGACGTATCCGTAAGAACCGACTTATGCTGAGGGATGGTGAAGACGGCGGCTCCCCCAAGCGGTTTACCCTCGGCGTTGGTAACCTTCCCCTTAATGGTAGCCGGTTTCTTGGCGCATCCGGCTAAGAATAAAGCCGAGACGGCCATAGCCACGATCGCATATTTGAAAAACTTCATTTCCCTCCCTCGAAAAATCAAGCCGTGTTACCGAATGGTAACCTCGTAATATTATCGGAACTTAACCTCGGTAATATTAGCAAATATATGCATAATCCACAAGCAAAAAAGAAAGATTTTCGTTGTTGGGTTTAAGCTTATTTCCTGGTTACTAAACTCCTGCTTAGTAACCACGGAATTCGGTAACCAAGCAGAGTTCGGCTACATGGAATAAAAAGGAGGGATTCCGTGACGGCCTTAATCTGTAGATATGCCCTTTCCGGAATCACGGTTCCCGAAACACCGGAGAACGATGGGTGGCATGCTTTTGCTCCGACCGGCGGGCGGAGGATAAGCATGTATCTCGGTAGCTTGCTCGTGGGATGACCGATTGTGAAACATCATTAATAATAAGCCTAATTTTCAAAAACCCGTTTGCCGATAATTTAAATAAATAGCTTGCGTTTTCGATGATTTACGGTAATTTTAAAATAGCCGGTCGAGGGCCAATTTGAAAAGCTAACACTTAACAAATGAAGGAGCACCCTGACGTTGAGCTAACGCCATGACCTCCGGGTTCCGGGGAGAGCGAACGCGAAATGCGCCAGGTGGCATTAAAATCCTTTATCGTAGCGAAAGATGTGTGATTTTTCGAATTTCCTTCGACCGCTAAAATTCCAAAGCCCCGCCTTGGATAACCGAGACGGGGCTTTCCCTTGACATCGATCCATATTTCCCTAATTTAGCCCGATGTCGAATTCCGTTCCAAAGACAGTATTGGTCACCGGGGCCAGCGGCCAACTCGGGCGACGGCTTGTTCCGCGGCTTATAGAGGCCGGATTCATAGTCAAAGCGCATTACCGTTCAAGAGAAAAGGCTCAGAAATATTGCCCGTCGGAGACAGTACCGGTATTCGGCGATCTGCTCGAACCTGGCTGGCTCGATGATGCCGTCAGGGGGTGCGATATTGTTATCCATTGCGCGGCCATTGTCAGCTTGCGGCCCCGACCGAATACGTTGATGAAAAAAGTCAATATCGACGGCACCCGCGCGGTGATCGCCGCCTGCCGGAAAGGTACCGTAAAAAGACTCATTCATGTATCGTCGATAATAACGGTGGGAGGGTCGGAGGATGGTCAACCGCTCGACGAGACCGCGCCGTTTAACCTCGGAACTTACAAAATCCCCTATATCGATACTAAAAAGGAGGCCGAACGGATGGCCTTGGAGGCGAACGGTTCCGGTCTCGACGTGGTAGTGGTTAATCCGTCCATTATGATTTCGCCGCCCGATCGTGAATTAACTACAAAGGATTTGAAGAAGATTCCCAAATGGGTGCCGATTTATTTCGATTTCGGCTTGAATATTGTCGAGACCGACGATGTCGTTACGGGCATGATATCGGCGATCGATAAGGGACGTCCTGGCGAAAGATACCTTTTAACCGGCGAGAATCTTTACCCTAAAAAGGCGTTTGAGTTCGGGACGGAGTTTTTGGGCATTAAGAAACCGATAATAAAGATTCCCATCCGCGCGTTATATCCTGTCGCGGCGGTTATGGAGATTATCGCGCGCTTAAGAAATAAACGTCCTAAATTTCACCGGGGATTGGCCAGGGTAGCGCGGCATAAGTTTGTCTATTCGTACGAGAAAGCTCGCAGGGAGCTTGGATACGCTCCCGCCTCTCTGCGGGAGTCGCTAGAGAGAATATTAGCGTCAATTAAACGCTGATAAGCAGGAATTGGTTAATTGGCAGGCGCTAAGTAAGCAGAAAAACAAGCTCATGCTTATTCCGACACAAGGTCGTAAAAAGCATGCCACCCATCGCTGATAATTCTTCAGAATATTGCCCGAGAAAACTTGTAATATTTATACAATTAATATATATTCAACGGGCAAACCCGATACCGCGACCCGCGCCGAAATATTTCTCAACGGAATCCACGTTATTAAAGGGGTGGAGATGATAATTAAAACTATTAAAATATCCGCGATGATAACCGCCATTATATTTTTCGCTATCATCGGCAATTCTATCGCCGCTATACCCGATGTCGCCGCCTTTGAGAAGAACATGAGAAAGAAAAACGTGCAGACGGTCCTGACCGGCCATATCGATACGCTGGACATTGTTCGCTCGAATATTGAATTTCATCTGGGGCCGGGAGAGGTTACGTTATTTGATTTTGGCGGGTCGCGCCAATGCGCCATGGTCTATAAGGGTAGCGGATGGTTTTTTTATATGCCGCCGAACGATGTTGAGCAAGGGCAGCTTATTAAATTCACGGATGACATAACTATATTTAAGAAATTCGAAACCGTTTGTTTTATTTTCACAGTAGAGCTTGATGATTTCCCGGATACGTCGGGTTTTATCAGAGGGGAGATACCGAAAAAAGCCTGGAAAAAGCTCTCCAATACTATCGAAGACGCGTTCGATCATCTCGGGGTTTATATGCCTAATAAGGTGATCAGCGACCTATTAACCGAATTTCCGGGATTTTACTTTTACGCTGATTTCGATATTTCCGGTATCGGCCATCTGGTATTCGAAGAGGATCCCACACAAGCGGATCAATACCGGCTTTATAAACTAAGGAGAATCGTTGGCTCCGATGATGCCGATGTCATTGGCGGCTACTCGACGGATGACAGGCTGCCATCACAAAGGGGGCTTCAGAAAATAGATATCACTAATTATAAGATCGAATCAAGAATCGAGGGAAGCGGCAGGATGGATGTGAAATGCCGAATAGAGTATACTCCGTTGCGCTGGGGGTGTAATTTTATTGAATTTCAATGGTATCCCGAAAATAAAAATATTACGGCGTTCGATTCTAACGGGGATTCGCTTCTGATTATCCACAGGAAAGATGAACCGGGTTTTGGTATCGCCCTGAATAAGCCTCTTGAAATAGGGGAAAGCGATTATATCGATATCGTTTACGAGTGTAAAAGCTTAAAGAGCGTATACGGATTATTTTACATAGTCGGTAAAGTGAGCTGGTTTCCATGGAACGTAATTCAGGACCGGGCCACATATGAATTAACATACGATATTCCCAAGAGCTATGAGGTTGTTTCATGCGGGAAGCGGGTGGCATTTAAAGAGGAGCGTGGACGGGCGATTTCCCGCTGGATTGTCGATTCTCCGGTAAGGTATGTTTCCTTTAATGCCGGAGTTTTTAAAAACAAGGAAATAATTGTTGAGAATGTTCCCCCGGTGAAAGTATTCATGTCCAGGCAGATAGACCATAAAGCGATCGCGCTATACAGAGCTTACTTTGGAGAGCTATCCAGCGGCGATATGATCGGTCAGGTTTCCGCCGACGTTACCAACAGCCTGGCGTTTTTTACCAGTATCTTAGGTCCCTGCCCCTTCGACACCATAAAGGCTACCGAGATACCGTTTACCGGAGAAGGACAGGGCTCGCCCGGTCTTATTCATCTCACCTGGAGTACATTTCAGTTTAACGATATTCAAGGAAACGAAGAATCATTCAGGGCGCACGAGGTATCCCATCAATGGTGGGGGCATGTTGTAAGCTATGAATCATACAGAGATGTCTGGATTACCGAGGGTTTGGCTACTTTTTCCGGTTTATGGTTCTACCAGCTTTCAGTGAAGGACAAGAAGGCTGTCAATAACATGCTCAAATTTTACAGAGAGCTTATATTCGAAGGGTACGGCGCTCGTGAGGTCGGCTCTAAAGCCGGGCCGATGACGCTCGGATACAGATTATCATCGTCGAAATCGTACGATTATGCGAATATCGTCTATTATAAGGGAGCGTATATTTTCCACATGATCCGTTACCTGCTTCACGATTACAAGACAGGTTCCGATGACGCGTTCGCCGCCTTCCTAAAAGATCTGGCGCAAACATACAGAGATAAGATTATCACAACCGCGCTTCTTCAAGAGCATCTCGAAAAACATATCGGGGCGGATATGTCCTGGTTTTTCGATCAATGGGTTTACGGCACCGCCATACCGGAATACGAATTCGCCTACGAAAGCGAAAAAACCCCTGACGGCAAATACGCGGTTGTCTGCGGAGTCAAGCAGAAAAAAGTGCCCGATAATTTTAAGATGCTTGTTCCGATAACCGTCTTGTTCGAGGACGATCGTTATATTCATCTGAAAATATGGGTGGATAAGCCGGAAGCCGATATCGAACTGCCGTTATTGCCGTTCAAGCCGAAAAAGATAATATTCAACACATTCGACGCGGTGCTGTGTAAAGTGGATTATAAGTAGGTTTAAGGATTACTTTATATCGGCAGACCGGCCGACCTACAATCCTCGCTTTCGGTCTTTGCGAGGAGGCCGAAGGTCGACGAAGCAATCTCTTCGCGAATCAAGAAGATAGATCGCCACATCCCGATCTTCGATCGGGATTCGCGATGACGATAAAAACGTTGTTTCATTACAAAGGCGTTTTTTCAAGCGCCCCTGCAATTAAATCGCCTTAAAGCCCCGCTCTAAATCCTCGATCAGATCGTCGATATCCTCGACGCCGATAGACAGCCGTATGAAACCGTCGGTGATGCCGAGGCTAAGCCTGTTCTCCGGAGGCACCGACGCGTGAGTCATGATGGCAGGATGCTCCACCAGCGACTCGACCCCGCCAAGCGATTCTGCGATGGTGAAGATCTCCAGTTTCGACATGAACTTTTTGGCGTTATCCAACGTCTCGATATCGAATGATATCATCGCTCCAAAACCGGAGGCCTGCTTCTTCTGAATCTGGTGACCGGGATGATCCGGGTCGCCCGGGTAATATATTTTCTTAACCGATTTTTGAGATTTCAGATATTCGAAAATCCGTCCGGCGTTTTGTTCGTGACGTTCCATGCGCAAATGTAACGTTTTTATTCCCCGCAATGTCAAAAAGCAATCCTGGGGACCGGGTACCGCCCCCGCGGCGTTCTGAGCGAAATATAGTCTCTCGGCTAATTCGGGATCGGCGGTTACCAGCGCGCCGCCGATAATATCGGAATGGCCGGCGATATACTTGGTGGTGGAATGCATGACCAGATCGGCTCCCAGCTCCAGCGGCCTCTGGAAATAAGGCGACATGAATGTGTTATCCACCCCGAGCATTATCTTTTTGCTTTTGGCGATTTTCGAGACGGCGGCGATATCGGTGATCTTTAACGTCGGGTTGGTCGGCGATTCAATCCAGATTAGTTTAGTGCTGTCTGTTAAGGCCGATTCGATATTTTTCGTATTCGACGTATCGACATAGCTGAATTTCAGCCCGAGGTTTTTATAGATCTTATCGAACAGCCTGAACGTACCGCCATAGACATCGTCGGAGCAGACGATATGATCGCCCGATTTGAAAAGCTGAGCCAGTGTCGAGATCGAGGCCATCCCCGAGGCGAATGTTATCCCGAAATCTCCCATTTCGAGGGAGGCGATACAGGCCTCTAACGCTTTCCTGGTCGGGTTGGCGGTTCTGGAGTATTCGTAGCCCTTATGCTCGCCCGGTCCGGTCTGGGCGTAGGTCGATGTTTGATAAATCGGTGTCATGACCGCGCCTGTTAACGGGTCGGGTTCCTGTCCGCCGTGCACGGCGCGCGTGCCGAATCGAAGATCTTTATCGTTTTTCAACTTTTACTCCGCGCAAGATATGATATCAGGTCGATTCTTGTCAAAATCCCCTGAAGTTTGTCGTTTTGCATGACCAGAACCGCGCCCACTCCCTCTGAGAAGATATGCGCCAGGTCCGAAAGGGGCGCGGTCGGTTCGATTACGGAAAATTCCCGTTCGGCGACCTCCCTGACCGAGCTATCCAGCGCTTCCGATCTGGCCGCGAACGCCCGGAGCAGATCGATCTCGTAAACCATACCGATAATTTTACCGTCTTCTTTAACCGGCAATTGCGAGATATCGTATTTTTTCAGAAGCGATACCGCTTCCATGATCGAACTGTCGGCGTCGATAACCACAGGCTTCATGCGAGCGTTTCCGAGAAGCTCGGAGACCTCGCGATCAAGCCCTTTTTCCACCAGAAAACTGTTATCGGCCATCCAGCCGTCGTTGAAAATTTTAGAGAGATAGCGTCCGCCGGAATCGGGCAGTATCACGATTATGACATCGTCCGGCTTGGCTTTCTCGGCCACCTTCAAGGCCGCCCATACCGCGCCTCCCGACGATCCTCCGGCGAACAAACCCTCCTTTCGGGCAAGCTCGCGGGTGGTTAAGAAACAATCGCGGTCACTGACTTGAATAATCTCATCGACTACCGAGAAATCCATCGCCTGGGTGACCATATCCTCGCCGATACCCTCGACTTTGTAAACATGCGGTTCGGGGATTTCGCCGGTCTTGAAAAAATCGTGGAAAACCGAACCGATCGGATCGACCGCGATATTCTTCAAGCCCGGTATTTTTTCTTTCAGATATTTACCCGCGCCGGAGAGGGTGCCCCCGGTTCCGATGCCAGCCACCAAGTAATCGATCTTGCCGCCGGTTTGCTCGTACAGCTCCGGGCCGGTGGTCATGTAATGGGCCTCGATATTGTCGGGGTTATGGTACTGGTTGAGATAGAACGAGTTGGGTGTCTCACGGTGGAGCCGTTTGGCGGTCTCGTAGTAGCTTTTGGGCGAGTCGGCGGGAACGTCGGTAGGGGTGACAATCACCCGTCCCCCGAACGCTTTAAGGAGGTCGATTTTTTCTTTGGACATCTTATCCGGCATGGTGAAAATCGCCTTGTACCCCTTTATAGCGGCGACCATGGCCACTCCCACTCCGGTATTGCCGGAGGTGTTCTCGATTATCGTGCCGCCTGGCTTGAGGAGACCGTCACGTTCCGCTTTCTCGATTATATGCAACGCCATACGGTCCTTGATCGAGCCTCCGGGATTGAGGAACTCCGGTTTGACGTAGATCTTGACTCCGTTAGACGGGGCCATCCTGTTGAGCCGGATCAGCGGAATATCTCCGATTGCCTGCAGGATGTTGTCGAGGTATTTCATAAACTCTCCAAAGATTAATTCCTATTTTCAAACAGGCTCTAAATATATCTTATTCCGGGCGTTTGGCAACGATTTTGAATGGAAATATCGTGTGTAGATCGAAAGGCTTGCCCTTTCGACATTATCCCGGTACATATGTCGAAACCATAAAGGTTTAGACCTACGACTTTCGACAATTCTCGTCTGGTATTGTGGTTGGCGTACCTCCCGGTGCGCTGACATTCGGGGGCACTCACTGTACACGGAGGATCAGGATATCGTCCCATCGAAGGCGGGATTTCCATTCTGATCCATCTTGAAAAACCATCACCCTTATTCCCTTGCCAGCGGCATCATGAGATTCTATAATTTAAGTCGATGAAAAGAGATTATCCCCTGGTTACAAAGTGCCGCTCTGTAGCCGATATAGATTCCCAAGCGGAGCTTGGGAATCAGTTGGAATTTTAGTCGATGCGAAGCGATTCAAAGATCCCTAAATGAGGAGGCTTGTATGTATGCCAGAATAATATCCATGCTGATCATAATGACCGTAACCGTTTCGGCCGCGCCCGGCGACATCGCCGAATCGTTCCCCGTGCCCGGAACCTGTCCGTCGGGGCTGGCTTTCGACGGCAAATATCTCTGGACCGCCGATTTTAAAACCGACTCGCTTTACGCTATCGATCCGGCCACCGGCGAGGTGGTTAAAGCGATGGAGTCGCCTTCATATCGCGCATACGGCCTCGCCTGGGACGGCTCCTACCTCTGGGTTGTCGATCGAGAGGAGAAGGTCATCCTGCGATTCGATACTGAAACCGGGGTGAGCGTCAAAACTATACCATCGCCCGTTGAATCCCCCACCGGCTTAACCTGGGACGGCAATCATCTCTGGCTGGCCGATAAAAGCTCGATTCATAAAATATCCTCCGAAGATGGCACTACGATCAAGTCGTTCAAAGCGCCGTCGGGGAATACCACCGATCTGGCGTTCGACGGCACATACATCTGGTCGGCCGACCGAAGCAAAAACCGCCTCTACATGATCTACCCCGAAACCGGCGAGGTGATCATGATCCTAAATTCCCCCGCTCCGTACGCCTGGGGGTTGGCGTTCGCCGATGGTAAGCTTTACAATACCGATTATCAGACCGATTCGCTCTACCAGGTTGTTGTCGAGGACGACGAAATTTTCTCAAGGAAAAAAAGACAGCGTCAGAATATGAGTTTTACTCACGAGGTTCGCAACTACGGTCCGGGCACGTTAAAATCGCTCGATATATACCTGGCCATCCCGGAGGATTCCGATCATCAGAGCCTTATCGACGAACCGAGGTTTTACGCCGATGTCGCTCCGGATCACGTCACGGACAGGTGGGGTCAGTCTTTCGCCGCCTTTCATTTCGAGAATATCGAAGCGGGAGGCAGCGCGCGGGCGGCGTATTACGTCTCCGCCGATCTCTACGAAACCCGCTACTATATCCGACCGGAAAAGGTGGGCAAGTTAAAGGATGTCCCCAAACGGTTTCGGGATAATTTTTTAGCCGATGATACCAAGTTCGATCTGACTAATCCTGTCATCCTCGATGCCGTCCGGGAAGCGGTGGGGGATGAGACCAACATGTACTGGAAAGCGCGAAAGATTTACAAATGGATAAACGATACGCTTTTTTACGAGCTTTCCGGCGGCTGGAACGTCGCCCCGGCAATAATCGAGCGGGGCAACGGAAGCTGTTCGGAATACACGTTTGTGTTTATATCGATGTGCCGGGCCGCGGGGATTCCAGCGCGTTACACCGGCGCTATAAGCGTGCGCGGGGACAGGGCCTCGGAGGACGAGGTTTTCCATCGCTGGTGCGAAATATATCTGCCGCCGTACGGCTGGATACCGGTTGACCCGTCGCGCGGGGACACCGACTCTCCCGAGGGCCAGGCCAACGGATTCGGCCAGATCGGCAGGGACTTGCTGGTAACCACAACCGGCGCTGGCTCGGAGTATATCGGCTGGAGGTATAATTCGGGCGAGATATGGGAATCGATAGGCAAGTGCAAGGTATTTGCCGAGAATATCGGCGAATGGACCCCGGCGGATACGTCCACCGAATCGCAAGGGATGACCACCCCCGGCGGGATGTATTGCCGGCCGCGGTGATGGGGGGCACCGGGCGCATTGTTTTATTTTACAACCCGTTGCTAAACAACAAAATAGGTCATTTTTGACAGTTAACTTTTCGAAAACCATGAAAATAATTCCCATATTGGGAATATTTTCCTTGACACCAAAACGGGAACTTCCGATATTATAATATCGTATGACTATACTAAGACGAGTGGGCAATTAACCGGCTTATGAAATTACTTAATGTTGGGGTCCTTGACAAATTTTTAAAAAGGCACAAGACGGCAGAAAGCGAGTTGAAGAGTTGGAAAGTATTAATTGAAAATACAAGTCCCGATGGAATAAACGAAGAATTCAAAATAAAGGTTATTAATAAGAATAGATGGGTTTTTAAAATAGGTAATCGATGGCGTATTGACGTGATAATAAATCTAAGATACGAGATTATTTCCATCAAAAGGATTGGGACGCATGAAGAATATAATAAATGGAAATACGATAATTAGGGAGTTTTAGATATGGATTTGAGAGTAATAAAAACCGAGTTGGATCATATGAACGCTCTCGGCGAAGTTGAGAGGTTAATAATGCTGGATCCGGAACCCGGTACCGATGATGCGAATCGATTGGAAATTCTTTCTCTTCTTATTGAGAATTTTGAGAAGGAGCACTTTCCTATAGAACGTCCTGATCCGATTTCGGCGATAAAATTCGTCATGGAGCAAAGAGGTCTTTCTCGCTCTGATTTAACTCCATATATCGGTTCGAAAGCAAAGGTATCGGAAGTAATGAATGGTAATAGACCGTTAAGCAAGCGAATGATGCGAAGGCTTCACGAAGGATTGGGGATACCAGCTGAAATTCTATTAAAGGAACCGGATAATATATTGCCCTGCGTTGAGTTAATTGAGTGGGAAAAATTTCCGATTGCGTCTATGTTTAAGCATGGGTGGTTTAAAAGTCATTCGGGAACAATTAATGAAATAAAAGAATATGCAGAAGAGCATATCCGCCCTATGATAGAATTTCTGAGCATGAACTGTATTTCACCGGTTTTGCCACGCTCGTCAGTAGATCGTTTCAAAAGTGCACAGTCAATTAATGAATACTCACTGGCTGCCTGGCAAGCGAAAGTAGTTGAGATTGCCGTAAAGGAGAAGCTAAATTCTTCCTATTCTATAAAGGATAAGAGGGATTTTATGAGACACATAGCGCAATTGACGGTCTTTGATAATGGACCAATTCTTGCAAGAGAAATACTGAATAAAAATGGTATTCATCTGATAATTGTCCGCCATTTAGAAAAAACGTATTTGGACGGGGCAGCAATGCTGCTAAAAAATGAAGCCCCGGTTATAGCATTAACCCTCAGACATGATAGATTAGATAATTTTTGGTTTAGTCTATTACATGAATTGGCTCATGTGATAAAACATTTGAAACATGATAATGCAGCTTATTTTGATGATTTTGACAATCGAGAAAGCGATAAGCCTAAATATGAAATCGAGGCGAATTTTATGGCAAGCGAGGCTTTAATACCCAAGAATCTGTGGCCACCAAGCGAATCGCTTAAGGCTATGAATTATAGGCCGTCAAAGATAAAAAACATTGCCAAGGATTTAAAAATTCATGAATCTATACTCGCTGGTAGAATACACTATGATACAGATAATTATAGGCTCTTTCCTGGTTTGCTAGGTGGAGGAATGCCGAGTCGGATTCTGAGAATCACGATTAATTGAATAGCTTGAAACATAAAACTATAATTCCTATTTTATTCCAGTAGAATCCAGTTACAATATTATGCCTGCGCATCGCCAATTTTATACGGCTAAATTACAACTTCCCCTTCACCTCCTCTCCAGGTCCAAACCGCATTCTTTGAAATTATCCAACAATTCGGCGATATCGGCGTGCCACTAACCCCATTTGCGGGAAATATGCGCGGTCATTCCTGCGAAAGACCATACTGACCCGTATAGGCAGTGATCCAGAAAGCAACTCAAGATGTATACCGCATCAAGTGAGGCATGACAACATTGTCCCGTAGCCGGGGTCTTACAAAGACCCCGGAGCCTCGTTCCCGAATCCCTTGAAGTATCCCGGCTACATATACCCCCCCCTTTAATAGGCGGGTCTTTCCAGACCCGCATCCCGGTCAATCGAGCGGGGACCAGGCAGGGACTAGAAAGTCCCGGTCAGGCTGATGACAAAAGGGAGTTTTTAAAGGCTCCCTTTTGTTTTTGAAGTTTTTTCTATGAGCATTCGTTTTTTTTCTTTTAAATCGATGACATTTGAATTTCAGGTTGATTCAAGCGCGATATGAAGCTTAATTGTAGGCAATAATTGATAAAATAGTGAAGATGGCGAGCCATCTTCTTAATGTTGATGGCGATGGCGGTCATCAGGCATTGTTCGGTAACCTTCTTCAACCCTCGGCATCTGGCATAACGCAAACCCCGCCAGCAGGCGGGGCTTGGCATCGGCAAAGGATCGCTCCACGGTCTCCCGACGCTTCTGCCTGAGATACTTGCCCAATGGCGTCAAAATGTTCTCCCTGATTTGATCTTTATGCTTCTGCCAGACATGACGGGTGATAACGCGATCTTTGTTGCTTGCTTCCGCGCTTTCAGATAGCATCTTACAAGCGCCGCATATATCCGCATTCGAAACATATTCTCTCAAGCCTGTCCGGTTGGTGGTGCGATATCGAAGCCTCCGTTGGCAAGAACATATATATACATTATCCTCCGAATCATATTTGAAATGCCGCTTCTGAATCTTAAAACCCTTCCGCCGGGTGCGAACATGCGGTATCACGCTTATGCCGAATCGGGCGATAACTACCGGGAGTGGGACGTTTACTACGACCAGGGCCCTGTGATGTAATAAGTTCAAATAGAAATCAATCAAGCCGGTGGAAATTCCCATCGGCTTTTTTTACTCCCAGAATAATGGCCGAGGCCTTCCAGTCTCGGTTCAGAATTCCCCAATAGCATAGAAGTCTCCGATCCCTGCGAATATCCAAAGCGGCAGAAAAAACCGGGAATATTTTCCTATTTCATTTGTAAATATGGTAAAAGAGGGATGTATACGAAAGGCGCGGCCATTTAATTATCCGGAGGGCAGGATGAGAAAACTAACAATATATATTGGCGGTATCCTATTGGGGCTGTTGTTGATAACGTCGGCCTGCTCCGATAAAAGCACCGGTAATGATAGAACCGAAGGGGATTATCAGGACGAGTCCTTCTTGCAAGCCCAAAGCCTGGTTGTCGGTTTTACCGATAGCCTGCTAACAGAAATAAACGTCGCCTTCTGGCGCGTAATTACGGACGATCACCGACCGGGACCATTGGTCGCGGATTCCGCAAGCGCTACTTACGACCCGGAAACCTGCTGGTGGGAGCTCTATAACGATGCTATCCGGGGCGATACGAGCTTTACATATATCGATTCGCTGAAATATATCGATGAGTCGGGGTGCCAGTATATTCCGGATATCGGTACAATCACTCAATTTGATTACAGAACTTTCGGCGACATTTTCATTTCCAACGGTCAGGAAACAGTTCATGTTACCGGCTTCCTGAGCGCCGCAATATCGGGCTTTCAATTGGATTTTGTGGTTGTCGATTGTGAAGCGGTTTTACAGACGAGCGTATCTTACGATTTCGGCGGTTCGGATCTGGAGTATGACGCCGAGTTTACCGATCTCAATTACGTTCGAGACGATCTATATTCAGGTGATCCCGTTTATCCTGTTTCAGGCGGTCTACCGCTAACCATGAAGATCACGAATCATTCCTGGGATGGATCGCCGACAACATATTGGTACTTCACCATAACATTCAGCGAAAACGGCTACAATGTGCACGCCGAATCGGGTGATTATTTCTGGAACTGGAACGTCCTCTACGGTACATGAGCGTCAATTAACCGCGTAATTATAGAGGCCGACGACGCGAATCGCCGGCCTTTTTTAAACGGCAACCAAGCGGAGCGTGGTTACGATAAAAAAAGCGCCTCCCCGCGATCGGAGAGGCGCCGTGATTCAACCTGTTATTTCTAAATCGTTTCCGATTTCGGCACCTTGGCCACGTCGATCACTTTATCCCCCTTATCGAGGCCGATCAGCCTGACACCCTGCGTCGCCCGTCCCATCGACCTGATAGAGCTTATGCCTATACGGTTGACAATACCGCGCTGGGTAATGAATAAGATCTCGTCGTCGTCGACAACTTCCTTGACTATCACCACGTCGCCGTTGCGCTCGGTGGCCCGGATATTGATTACGCCCTTTCCGCCTCGATTGGTAACCCGATAATCGGCGATATCGGAACGCTTGCCGTAGCCGTTCTCGGTAACCGTGAGCAGGGTTGACTTGCGTTTTACAACCACCGCGGAAACCAGGTAATCATTCGACGCGAGGTTGACCCCTCTTACGCCATAGGCTGTTCTGCCCATAGCCCTGACAGCCGTTTCGGCGAACCTGACAGCCTGGCCCTTTCTCGTAGCCAGGATGATGTCGCACGAACCGTCGGAAATACCGGCTTCTATCAGGTTATCATCCTTGGGGATATTCATCGCGATGATGCCGTCGCGGCGGGGATTGGAGAAAGCCGAAAGCTCGGTTTTCTTGATCTGGCCTTTTTTGGAAACCAGGACGATATACTCATCGGTATCGAAATTCTTCACCGGTACAAACGCGGCGATGGAATCTTCTTTAGCGATGGAGAGGATGTTAACGACCGCCTTGCCCTTGGCCAGACGTCCTCCCTGAGGGATCTCATGGACCTTCAGCCAATAGCACCGCCCCCTATCGGTGAAAAAGAGGATATAATGATGGGTGGAGGCGACAAACATATGCTCTACGAAATCCTCCTCCTTGGTCTCCATCCCTCTCATTCCCCGGGTGCCGCGATTTTGTTTCCTGTATGCCGACGTGGAAAGCCGCTTGATATATCCCGAATGGGATATGGTGACTATCATATCCTCTTCGGCTATAAGATCCTCGATAGAGAAATTCTCGTCGATCTCTTCCTCGATTATCTGGGTGCGGCGATCATCGCCGAACTTATCCTTCAGTTCGCGCAGCTCGTCTTTTATGATCCGCATCCGTCTCTCTCTGGAAGCCAGGATACCATTCAATTCCTCGATAAGCTTTATAATCTCCTCGTACTCGGCGATTATCTTATCCCTTTCAAGACCGGTAAGCCTCTGCAGGCGCATCTCCAGAATAGCCTGGGCCTGGATCTCCGATAGTTTAAATTTCTTAATCAGCCCTTCTTTGGCTGACGCCGGGTCTTTGGATTTCTTTATCAATTCGATTATGGCGTCGATATTATCCAACGCGATCTTGTATCCCTCGAGAATATGAGCGCGTTTTTCCGCTTCCTTGAGATCATACTCGGTGCGCCGGACGATAATTATGTGTCTGTGATCGATAAAATGCCTTAACAGGTCTCTCAACTTGAGAATTTGCGGTTGACCGTTGACCAGCGCCAGCATATTCATTCCGAAAGTGGTCTGCATCTGGGTCATCTTGAAAAGCTGATTTAAAACGACCTCGGAGTTAGCGTCCTTTTTCAACTCGATCACAATCCTCATACCGTCGCGATCGGACTCGTCGCGAAGATCGGAGATACCGTCGATCCTCTTATCCCGCACGAGGTCGGCTATCTTTTCTAATAGATTCGATTTGTTTATCTGGTAAGGGATTTCGGTTACTATTATACTCTGACGGCCGCTTTTCTGTATTTCGTTATTAGCCCTGGCCCTTATTATAAAACGTCCCCGGCCGCTGAGATACCCGGCACGCATGCCGGAAACCCCGATAATAAAACCCCCGGTGGGAAAATCCGGGCCTTTGATAAATTCTAATAACGAGTCGTCGGGAAGTTCCGGATCGTCAATAAGGGCAGTCATCCCGTCGACCACCTCCCTCAGGTTATGGGGGGGGATATTGGTGGCCATTCCCACCGCTATTCCCGACGATCCGTTGCAGATGAGGTTGGGGAATTTCGACGTTAAAACCGTAGGCTCCTTACGGGTCTCGTCGTAGTTGGATATCATATCGACAGTATCTTTATCCAGATCGGTAAGCAGTTCCATAGCTACTGGAGTTATCCTGGCCTCGGTATACCTCATAGCCGCCGCTGAATCGCCATCGACAGAGCCGAAATTCCCCTGGCCGTCAACCAGGGTATATCTCATATTGAAATCCTGGGCCATACGGACCAGGGTTGGATAAACCACCTGCTCGCCGTGAGGGTGATAATTGCCGGATGTGTCGCCGGCGATCTTGGCGCACTTACGATATGGTCTCGTGGGAGTGAGGTTCAAGTCCCTCATGGCCACCAGTATTCGCCTGTTCGACGGTTTCAGGCCGTCGCGAACGTCCGGCAAAGCGCGGTTGGTAATAACCGACATGGAGTAGTCGATATAGGAGGATTTCATTTCATCCTCGATGAAAACCATCGAGATATTTTCAGATTCCAAAGGCATTTATTTGCGCTCCTTCTCGTTTCTTATTCAAGGTTATATTATACGAAAAAAAGGCTCCAGTTTCAATAAAATAATAATATTTTTTCATTCGCAACTCGATGATATTCAAAATCTTACAAACCGACTTTCAGGCGGGCGGCGTTTTATGGCAAATGAACAAAAAAAGTAATAAAACGGGTTCAAAGAAGAAGCGATTGGTAAGATTCAACGGGCCGAAAACGGCACTGATATTTTAAAACCAATATTCACAATCGCTATTTTGGTATCGATAGAACGGTCTAATCGGCTTTTTTTAAAATCGTATCCAAACACGATTATCAAGGCATTATCAATCCCGCCTACGGGATGGGCCATCTTTAGATCTATGGTGCCTCTCACCCTGAGATCCCTGCCGATCTTGTAATAGGGGCGTCTGACACCGAGGAAAAACTCAGGTATCGATCCGCGCCGTTGATCCCGCCCGCCCGGCTTGATAAATTTACCTATATCCAACATGGCAATATAATCGGATTTGGTATGGAAATCGAGATCTAATAATCCTGGCAAATCATGGTAATCAGCGCTTTGCGGTTTGCCCGAATACTGTTCCATAGGCACAGAATCAACCTCAAGCGGCGAAAGCGATTCCGCCGTACCGGAAATAGCCGTAATCGATGATTTCTCTTTCTGCTGATCCGGGCTGTCGTCGGTTCCGGTCATCTGTGCCGAAATGTTAAGCGGAACCAATAATATGCACAAAACTCCGACACGCATTATCGAATACCTCTCCTAAGATGATATAGAACCAAAAAAGGGGCTCGAACCCGAGCCCCTCGCAATCTTGGAGTATTAAAACCTTGGCGGCGCTTCTTTGCCTTTGGAAGCGAATGAGATTTTCATCCCCGCGTAAATGAAATCCCAGACGTTCGATGTTGTGGTTTCGAGAGTATAATCGGCTCTGGCGATATTATACTTAATCTCGAATTCATAAATCATTTTACGATCCGTCTTGCTTGAAATCCCCAATCCTCCGAAAAAGAATGTGCCGGATTCGGAGCCCGCGACATCATACGAATTTTCGGGGATGTAGTAATGGGCGCTTGGCGTGAATAACCCCGCTCCGCCAATCAGGTATGTAGTACCATTAGATAATCCGATAAAATTCATTTTGGCCTGGCCGCCCATCTGGCTGAACGCGAGACTCAAACGCCCCTGGGATGTCGGGTATGTAGAACCGAATCGCATATGATTCATAAAACCGCCGATAGAAAATCCGCTCCAGAGGTAATATTGAAGTCCGCCCTCCATGCCGAAACCGGAGCCGGCGGAAAACCCGACTACATTATCGGAAAAATCGCCCTGGGCGGCAGTAAAGCCGATCCCCAGCGAACCCACGAAGGTCCCGCCCCGTTGAGCGCTGGAAACGGTGAACATTGATAATGTAAGAGCTATTATTACCAGTACTTTTCGCATTCGATTCTCCTTACTCAATTTAATTTGCCAGTCAATATAATATAATCATTCCCCGGATACAAAGCAATTATTGCCGGAATATCGGCCCTCCTCGCGCCGCCCGCGAAAACCGGATAGCTTCCATCTGAAAACAATCATCCTGCCCAAACCAACAAAAATAACGCGAATCTTGTTTCAAAATCTGATGTCATTCCGAATCGATGGTCTGATTTCTTTGAAAAAACCCGAGATTATATCCTAATATCTTTCTAAACCATGTAAAGAATAATTGATAAAATATACCGGCCTTTACCTGCCCGGCAGCCGGATCTCAGGATAATGCCGAAACGAGAAAAAATTATCCTTCGGGAATCCGCTGCACTTCCTGGTGTACCTCTTTTTCGTACGCCTCAAGCACCTTTTCCTCGAGCAGGCGCCTCATCTCGCTGTTTACCGGATGAGCGACATCCTGATAGGTGCCATCGGCGCGCTTTTTAGAGGGCATGCTGAGGAAAAATCCCTTGTTGCCATTGATGATTTTCATTCCCCGGATAACGAAAGCGTTGTCGAAAGTCACGTTAGCGAAAGCCTTCAACTTATCCTCGTTACGCAGTGTCAACCTGATTTCAGTAATCTCCAAAACTCCTCCCGATGTTGATTAGCTAAAAGCCATCTCGCCCATCGATATCAGCCAATAACCAACGGTTGTTGTCTTCTTAATCACTATTCGTTAATCCACATTAAAAGGCGTTAAAATAACCGGTTTACAATAATAAACCCTCGTACCCGACTCAAGCCGCCTTTCTAATTCTGCTCTTACATCCCCTCCCACAAGATATACTCCGAAAAAAGCGGAGCCTGAACCACTCATAGCGCTAAAAACAGCGCCACTATTCCTTAAAAGACCTTTGATTTCAAAAAGATCGGGATATTCATCTAACACTACCTCCTCCAGATCATTGCAAAATCGTTTCAGGAGACCGTTGAATCTGGAGACTGTTATCCTTTTTTTAAATAAAAACGGTTCGATTTTCTTTGTCAAGCTAAATCTTAACTTGCCATAGACTTCAGCCGTCGATATTTCCAACGGCGGGACGACAAGTATTATGGTATATTCGGTCGGCAATTCAAGCGTCCTGACTATCTCGCCGCGTCCGCTAACAAGAGCCTGTCCGCTTCCTAAAAAGAACGGGACATCCGAACCGATTTCCGAGGCTATCCTGAGTAGTTCTTTCGGGGACGGCGAAAGATTATAGAGGCGGCATAATCCACGTAAAACAAACGCCGCGTCCGACGAGCCTCCGCCCAGCCCCGCGCCATGGGGAATTTTCTTATGAAGACTGATTTTCACGCCGGGAAAATAAAATTGTTCTTTCAATGCCGCCGCCGCCCTGGCCGCGAGGTTGGAATCGTCGGCCGGAATTCCGGGATCATCGCAAACTATCTCTATAGAATCTGATTTCTCGATCTTGATCTCATCATACAGATCGATCGCCTGCATCATGCTTTCGATCTCGTGATAACCGTCGGCACGTTTGCCGAGCACCCTGAGATAGAGATTAATCTTAGCCGGGGCTTTTAGTGATATTTCGTCCAAAACGGCAATCCTATACCGAAAGTATACGAAATATCGATTGTGGCGATATATTGGTCTGATTTAACATTATCATTATTCCGGTAGTTGTCGATTGATTGATATCCAGCCGAAAAGTCTATTTTTAATCTCTTCGGCGAACTATAGGATAACGTTATCCCGATATCATCGGTCGTTTCCACGGTACCCGAAGGGAAATCAGGCTCTTGTATAGGAATCATGGCTTGAGGAATGACCGCGTCATACTCGCCTTTAGCGCGGCGGCTGTATTCTATTCCGGTTTTGAGATTTGATGTCAGATGCCTGTACAATCCGGTGAAAATTTCATATTGATCCGACATTAATCTGCCGATAGGATCACCCCAATGACGGTAGATATTCCGATTTTGTCTTTGGCCGTAAACATAGGTATCGGCCATGTTGAATTCGATAAGGGCCGACCAACTGGCGTATCTCTCCGGCATGAGCATGGTCCCCGCCTGAAGAGCGAATTTCTGAGGACCGTTGTTCTCGTATTGGATATCGTCGGCAACGAATTGGGCGTAAAACCGTCCCAATCCCTTCTTCGCCCACGAGAAATCCACTGTCCAGAATATGTTGTCATCGACAATATGATTATGCGCTTCCCAATAATAAAGCAAAACCGGGATATTGTAATATATCTCTGGAAGCCTTTCCGCTCCCCCGTATAAGACGATTTCCGACAGCCCCAACTCCCACCCCTTACCGGTATTGAGGGCAAGCCTGTGCCCGGATAGAAATCGTCGCTCGTATGAGGCTATATCCGGGGTGAAAGTATCGTCGAGACGAGCCCCGAACCAGGTCAGCCTGAAGGGCGCGACCCGGACGCCGAACCTGGCCATATCCAGAGGCGGCGAACCATCATCGAGAACGAGGCTTCCCCTCGGCGACGGCCCCCAGATCATCCTCTGACGACCCAGCGTTATATCGAACTTACCGAGTTGAAAAGCGGCATAGGCATGGTCGAACTGGACTATAATCCTGGCGTTACGGGGCCTGCCGTAGTACCACGGATAATCGGTACCGTCGGAATCGAATAGCAGTTTAGTATCGATACCCCAGAAATCGTCACGCGAATACCACCAGCCCGCATGGAAAACCGAGCCGAATTCGTTCTTAAAGCCACGGGATAGATATCGTCCCCGGCGAATAAAATACCCATCGCGGCTTTCGCTGGAGAGACCGCGAATATTAATACCTGCTTTCAGGCCTCCCGACTCTCCCGGTTTACGTTGTGGAGGGCGAAGGACGTTTAAAATTTCACTTGCTACCTGTTTGGATCGATTATCGAATTCCCGTTCGTCCGCCTGAATAACTTTTACGACCTCGGAAACTTTCCATGGTTTTTCGGTCGGGCTCAAATCGGCAAGATATCCCCGGGCCAGAAGTTCCTCGATTCTGGTATTCACGGGATCGAATGTGGAGATATACACTGTTTGGGAGAATGAGTGACCGCCGGCAAATAACGATATGGCTAAGAACGCTAAAAAATGCCGGATCATAAGGAGAATGTAAATGTTATAAACTCGGTTGTCAAGGCGGCAAACCGCGAGCTTTATGGATATTGACCGAAATTGCCATATTCGGTATATTTAAGGGAATTCGTTTTTTCCAAAGGAGTCGATCATGGGTCACATGGTTGGAAAAGATCTTTACCGCGAGCTTGGCGGAAAAATCGATAATCTATCGGTGCGTGTCCCCTGGACCGAATCTTTTTACGAGGTTCTGAAAGAGCTGTATTCCGACGACGATGCCGATCTGATAATAAAAATGCCCTACGGTTTCTCGACGATCGAGCGGATCGCTTTTATCGGCGGGTTTCTAAAACTTCCGCCGGTGAAAAAATCGCTTATGGGAGATAAACCCCGTTCTCGCTTCCTCAAAGCGATGAGAAAAGGGGGGCATATATGATCAATAAACATATATTTTATAATATTCAAGGAGAAGCTTGATGAAATACGGCGCCAGGAATCAATTGACCGGTACGGTGATGGAAATCAAAAAGGGCGGGGTGATGTGCCAGGTCAAGCTCGACGTTACCGCCGGGGCGATGAATTCGGTTATGACATTGGAATCCTTAGACGATCTGGGAATCAAAGAGGGCGATAATGTCAGGGTGGTGGTTAAAGCGGTTAATGTCCTGCTCGTAAAGGAATAGTAGAACAGACATTCCTGTCTGTCCATTTCGCTAACGTCGGAGGAAATATGGCGAGCAAAACCGATCTTAAAACTAATCTTTTGATCGAAATACTCGATCAAGCGTTCGATAAACATGCCTGGCACGGCACCAACCTGCGCGGTTCGCTTCGGGGATTGACAGTCAAACAGCTCTTGTGGAGGTCGTCGCCGAAAAGGCATAATATCTGGGAGATCGCCTTACATACCGCTTATTGGAAATATATCATTCATCGCAAATTGACTGGGGGCAAACGAGGCGCCTTCCCGCGCAAACCGAGCGACTGGCCGAAAATTCCGTCAAAACCCGATGCTAAAGCATGGAAGGCCGATCTCGATCTGCTTATAGAGTACCACGAGCTTCTAAGAAAAGCGGTAATCGATTTTCCGCCGTCGAAATTGAATTCTAAAGCCCCCAATTCCAAATATAGATATGTACAGTTGATTTACGGCGCCGCCTCCCACGATCTCTACCACGCCGGGCAGATACAGTTAGTGAAAAGGATGCAGAAAGGGTAAACCAATATATAGTCATTGCCGTAGGTCAGGAGCCCATCGGGCTCCTGACGTGTATGTCAAAAGAAAAATGATAATACAAAAATGTCAGGAGCTTTCAGCTCCTGACCTACCACATAGTTACTTCATGTCATTCCCGTGGAAGCGGGTCATAGGCCCGGCTCCTGACGGGCGGGAAGCCGTAGCCGGGGTCTTGTAAAGACCCCGGTCTTTGTTCATTCGTTCCGGGGTCCCTGCGGGACCCCGGCTACAGTCATCCTACCGCCTCCTATACGGCTCGTGCTTCTGAGCGAAATATTTATCGGTCATATTTTTCGTCACCTTCGAGAGCATCAATATCGCTATTAAGTTCGGTATGGCCATCAGGCCGAGGGCAACGTCGCCGAACCCCCAGATATCCTCGAGCTTGCTGGTAGCCCCGATGAACAGCACCATACAATAGACATATTTGTAAGGCACGATCGCCCTGTCGCCGAACAGGTATTGAATCGATCTATCGCCGTAGTACGACCAGCTTATCATGGTCGATAGGGCGAACAGGAAGACGGCCAGGGTTATGATATAATTACCCCATCCGCCAAGGAAGGCCAGCCCCTCTTTGAATCCCCAGGCGGTCAACGGCGAGCCATTTTGATATATATCCCCCTCGACTGTCAGGTAACCGACGTTGCCGTCGATTATGACGATATCCTCCCCGGCGATCCTGTTATTGGCGCTGATTCTCAATACGCCGCTAAAAGGTACCCCCTCGCTTAAAACCCTGAAATTCTCCACAAAGCCGTGATTCCTCACCAGGCCGAGGGTAAACAGCGTATCGTTATAGAACGCGGGCGGATAAGCCGGCGCGGTTTCGGGGCGGATCTCCGTTAAGATACCGTCGGTGAAACTGACCTCGCCTTCGAATTCCGGTATCTCGAACGGATCATTTTCACGCTGTTTGTTATAATCTCGAAGCTGTGTATGCATCCAGTTATCGTCGTGCACGGCAGGCACGGTCTTAATGGCGAAATTAAAATGGTCGAAATCGCGGGTCTCGGTCAGCTTGTTATTGAAAACGCCGGTGGTGATGATAACCATGCCGGTTAACGTGCAGATCAACAGGGTATCGATATAGGGGCCGAGCATGGCGACAGTTCCCTCGCGCACCGGGTATTTTGTCTTGGCGGCGGCGTGGGCGATAGCGGCCGAACCCTGTCCCGCCTCGTTGGAGAACAGTCCCCGCTTAACACCCCAGATCATCGTCCTTATGAAAAACATCCCCGCGAAACCGCCTAAGAAGCTCGACGGTGTGAAGGCCGATTTGAATATCAGCGCGAACGTACCAGGGACCTGATCTATATTAGCGAGAAGTATAGTTATAGCCCCGGTCACGTAGATAATGGCCATGCCGGGGGCGAGAAACGAGGCGACTTTGCCGATACGTTTGATCCCGCCGATGATGACCATCCCCACGAGCGCGGCCAGGCCGAGCCCGGTCAGCCAGACCGGTATGGAGAAGTCGGAGTTGAGCTGATCGGCCACTGTGAACGCCTGGATACCGTTGCCGGTACCGAAGGAACATAATACCGCGGCGACAGCGAAGAATACGGCCAACGGTTTCCATCCCAATCCTTTTTCGATATAGTACATCGGGCCACCCGACGCTGATCCGTCGGGATTGATCTTGCGGTATTTCATGGAGAGGGTGCATTCGGCGTATTTCAGCGACGTTCCCAGTACGCCGGTAACCCACATCCAGAAAAGGGCGCCCGGCCCGCCGTAATGGATGGCTGTGGCCACACCCGCGATATTGCCGATACCGACCGTCGCCGACAACGCGGCTGATAACGCCTGGAAATGGGTGATATCGCCGGCATCGTCGGGGTTATCGTATCGTCCCGATGTTACCTTGAGAGCGTGGACGAAATACTTGATCTGCGGCCAACCCAATCTGAACGAGATAAAAACACCGGTTCCAACAAGCAGAACGATCATGAAGGGTACGGTTGACGGTGTCGCCCATACCAGATCGCCCATGAACTTGATCGCGGAAATGATAAAATCCAAAACGCCTCCGATAAGTTTACGATTTCAAAGATAAGCCGCCGCCATTGGAAACATCGACGGTTAACGCTTAATTCCGTCATAGATATGAGATTTGATTCGTGATGTAAAGGCTAAAATCGCTACTCGGCCGCTCCCTCGGCGAACGATTCGAGTATCGCTTTAGCCTCGTCGGCGGCCTCGGATTCGACCATAAGCTTCGCCCCGCCAGTGTGGATCACCAGGTCGGGACGCATCCCGCCGGCATCGTCAGCCCAGATTACAGACAGTATCTTATGCGATTCCAGTATCTTTCTGGCTACTTCGGCTTCGTACCTGCTATTGAACACTTTTACACAAACCGGGCCGGGCATAAGAACCTCCGGGCTTCGAGACAGTAATGACGCCGACAATGATTCTATCTCAAATATAAAATAATAGAGGGATAAAACCCAAGAAAAATCTTGTGAGTCGTGGCGGCGGGTCGGAGGCTGCTTGCGTGTCATAATTTATTATGACCGCAATTAAGGTTAATCGCGGTCACAACAAGTTGTTTGGATCCCGCAACAGCGGGATGTGACACGCTAATAAAACCAGAATAAATCTTGTGAAATTCGCATGATGCAGGTCGGATTTTATAAGGCCATTGAAGGGAAAAATCCGACTGAGTCATTTTCCTTTTACCCTGGCGTCATAGTAGCTAAATTCAATTCTTGACATACCATGCGCTTACCCCATAGTTAATTACGGCGGAGGCCCGGCCTCGCTCGGGCCTGACCGCCTGAATTACCCGGGGGGGGTGCTCGCTCACAAAACCACGGTCGTTTTGTGTTTTAATTTTTTTTCCGAACGACGGCGAGGTTCATCGTTCGCTTCGTTCTTTGGAAATCACTTTCGCCAAATACTCCCTGCGGAACCAACGCTACCTAAGGGTGCTTGGTTGAAAAGAGCGATCTCGTGTATGCGTATTCATAATCGCATATCCGAGTTTCAAAGTCAAGTGTTTTTTTGAAATAATTGAAGTTTTTTTGATGAAAAATTCTAATAAAAAGAATCGTAAAGAGTTAGGCTTCATAAATCTGGCTAATAATATAAATAAATTCTTAATTCTTAGGGGTTGGAATCAGACGCGGCTTGCAAGAGAAACACAATTGAGTACTGGAAATATAAGTGATATTATCAACGGCAAGGCGAAGAATATCGAATGGTACACTCTTTTTGTAATTGCCGAAGCCTTTGAATGTTCTATGGACACTCTCGTTGCCGGTGCAGGGATGAAGGGAATCGATGACTCTGAAATACGAGAGATTGTTGATTCTATACCCCCGGAGGCGAAACTATTTTTTCGGTCAACGGATCTGATTCCGAAGGAAAACGTCAAGGTTATCCTGGACTTGATAAGAATAAGCGTCAAGGATATAGACGCGTCTGCTAAAAAAAGAAAAAAATAGAAATTGTAGGGGTTTGATTCATCAAACCCGACATAATTAACCAGCGCGCCGTCAACATATAATTTTGCAGGTCAGGAGCCCCGCGCTCCTGACGTTGACGGTGTCCGGGGTCTTTTATTGTAGGTTGGGGGTTTATCCCCCAACCCCGCGATACGCGGGGCGGCCGGATAAACCGACCGCCTACAATTTCTTCCCGGGGTCTTTTCAAGACCCCGGCCAGATTGTCGACAAAACATAAGAATCTGCTAATGACCCCTTATCATTATTTAAAATCGCTTGAAGATTTTTCCTAAGTTGTAGAGGCGTATTGCAATACGCCCCTACGATATATCCCATTATTAGGTCGATCATCAGACGGATTACTTTGTCATAAACCTCCCCGGGGTCTTTTCAAGACCCCGGCTACGGGCTATGCGTAATAACAAAAAAGCCGGAGGCCCCGGAGCCTCCGGCTTTCTCGATGTCGCGCTAGTGATATTTATATGTTCCGTCAGATTGTAGCGAACGTGATCGGGAAAAGGAACGGTCAGGTCACGTCTCTACAGACTACGACCTGACCGAACAAAGATGATGTCGTATCAATTACGCCGCGCCCAATGTCTTTTCGCCCGGCTCCCAATCGATCTGGCAAAGCTCGCCGGTCTGCAAAGCGGCCAGCGAACGCAACGTTTCTTTTATCGAACGGCCGGTGCCGAGATCGGATACGACCATCCAGCGGACCACGCCCTCGGGATCGATAATGAAAGTGCCGCGAAGCGATACGCTGTCGTCATGCAAAATGTTGTAGTCGGCCGAGACCTTCTTGGTGATATCCGAAAGAAGCGGGTAGGCCAGTTCGCCCAGTTCGCTGTCGATCCAGGCTTTGTGCGAATAGACCGAATCTATCGACGCGCCGAGAACCTTGGCGTTGAGCTTCTCGAATTCGGCGTCGCGTTTCGAGAACTCCTTGATCTCGGTGGGGCAGACGAATGTGAAATCGAGCGGATAGAAAAAGAGCACGACCCATTTACCCTTATAATCGGAAAGGGAATAATCCTTAAACTCACCTTTGAAAACACCCTGCATTTTAAAATCGGGGGCTTTAGTACCTACACGTAAACTCATTACTCCTCCTGGTTGTTTTGACACTTTTTGCATATTCCTATAAATTGAATAGTCTTAGCTAATATCTTACGTCCGTTCTCCGGGGGATCGGGGATCTCAATCGACTCGATTTCCTCGGATTCGATATCCTCCACGCTTTTGCAGCTCAGACAGACGAAATGGGTATGCGACGATAGATCGCCGTCGTAGCGGGCATGATCCGAAAGCGGATTTAACTTGCGTACCACCCCAAGTCTGCTTAATACCTCCAGGTTATTGTAAACGGTGGCCAGAGAAAGGGTTGGGAAGCCAGCTTTCAGCTTTCGATAGATAGCCTCCGGCGATGGATGCTTTTTGGAGGACAGGAGAGCTTTATAAATCTCTATCCTTTGCTGAGTTAGGGGGATTCCCTCTTCTCTGCAACGCTCTCTGAGTTCCTCTATTTTCATCGAAATCTCCATCATTCTCCCAATAATACTTCTAAAACGATAATTATTATAAGTTGGTTCCCAAAATTATAGTTTAGTATGCGATTTTATGGATTATTTCCGTGTTCCCTTTTTATAAAAGGGCGGTTTGACAATCACAGCCGGAATTAGTTTTCCCCTGATATCGATATTAATCTCTGATCCTATTTTAGATTTATCAGCGGGGATATAACCTGCCCCGATACCTTTTTCCAGCATCGGCGAGAACGTACCCGAGGTCACCTCCCCTGCCTTATCGCCGTCGATTACGATAGGATAATGCTGACGGGGGAATCCCTTCTCTTTAAGCTCGAACGCGATCAATTTTCGATTGAGGCCGTCGGCCTTGATCTTTTCCAGCGCTTCCTTGCCCACGAAATCGGATTTGTTCAATTTCACGGTCCAGCCCAGACCCGCTTCGAGTGGATTGGTTGCCTGATCGATATCGTTGCCGTAAAGAGCGTATTTCATCTCCAGGCGCAACGAATCCCTCGCCCCAAGGCCGATCGGCTCGCCGTCGAATTCTTTTGCCGCCTCTATAACAGCGTTCCATAACGGCGCTGCTTGCTCGGATGAACAGTACAGTTCGAAACCGTCCTCGCCGGTGTAGCCTGTTCGCGAGAAGAGCATTTCCATCCCGGCTATCTCCGACGTGGCCGACCAGTAGCAGGGCAATGACGGCAGATCGTAGCCGGTCAGTTTGGCCATCACCTTCTCGGCGTCGGGACCCTGTATGGCTAACAGGCCGATTTGATCGGAGAGATTCTCGAGGGTGACATCGTCATGTTTTTTCAAAGAGTTCAGATGGGCGAAATCTTTCGTGATATTGGCGGCGTTGACGACCAGGAAGAACTCGTCGCCGAGGTCGTAAACCAGAAGATCGTCGACAATGCCGCCGTCGGGGGAGCACATACAGGTATAAAGTATTTGTCCCGCCTCGATCTTATCGAGATCGTTGGTGATGGCATGTTGAACAAACTGCCGCGCGCCGTGCCCGGATACCTTGAATTCCCCCATGTGGGAGAGATCGAAAATGCCGACCGTTTTGCGTACCCGTTTATGCTCCCCGGTGATGGAGCGATACTGGATCGGCATGTAGTAGCCGGCGAATTCGACTATTTTAGCGTTTAGTTTTTCGTGTATATCGTAAAAGGGTGTTTTTTTGATCATTGGTAATCTCCGGTTTAGAATTAGGAGGAGAATATAATATAGATAGGATTCCAACGCCAACTCTAAACATTGACAGAGCCATTACTTTTCCCTACAATATTCTCCATGAAACTCTGCACACCCAAACAGATGCGGAATATCGATCGACGGGCTATCGACGGTATGGAAATACCGGGCTTGCGGCTCATGGAGACCGCCGGCAGCCGGGTGATAGAAGCGATTAACCAACATTTCGGCGATCTCTCGGAACGAATCGTTACTATTGTTTGCGGTAAGGGAAACAACGGTGGCGACGGTTTCGTGATCGCCCGGTACCTGCATGAAAGAAGCGCGCGGGTCGAGTTGTTTCTGATCGGAGAAAAAGGCCACGTTAAAGGCGACGCAAAAACAAACATGGAGCGGGCCGAAAAAGTAGGGCTTTTTGTAAAAGAGGTTATCGCGCCGCTCGATTTTACGATCAACAGGGGTACCGCTTTAATTGTCGACTCTATCTTCGGCACCGGGTTTTCAGGCGATATCATGCCGCCAGTCGATTATATTATCCAGACGATCAACCTGCATCCCGCCCCGATTGTGGCGGTCGACAGCCCCAGCGGGCTCGATTGCGGTACCGGCGCGGTGTCCGACCACACGATTTTCGCTGATATTACGGTCACGTTCGGACTGCCGAAATTAGGTCAGACTATATATCCCGGCAAAGATTTCCGCGGGCTTTTGTTGGTGGCTGATATCGGTTTCCCCCCGGAAGCTATCGACGACGAGGAGATCGATTTATCGTATATCATGGAGGACGAGGCCGCTTTGATGCTCCCGCGTCGCGCCCCCGATTCTCATAAAGGGGATTTTGGCAAGCTGTTTGTCCTGGCTGGTTCCGAGGGATACACCGGCGCGGCATCGTTGACAGCCGAATCGGGCTTGCGTTCCGGCGCGGGGTTGGTGATTCTCGGTTGCCCGTCGGGATTGAACGATATTCTCGAACAGAAACTAACCGAGGTAATGACTAAACGGTTGCCCGAGGTCAGGAAACGTCGATGTTTAGCCCTGCGGGGGTTGGGGGAAGTCCGGGAGATGGTCAAATGGGCCGACGCTGTCGCTGTGGGTCCCGGCATCGGCACTTATCACGAGACCCGTGATCTGATTTTCCGGCTGATCTCGAAGCTCGATAAGCCGGCCGTTTTCGACGCTGACGCTTTGAATGTACTGGCCAAAAATATGGATTATCTGAAAAACCGTTCCGCCCCTTTGGTGATCTCGCCGCATCCGGGCGAGATGTCGCGTTTGACCGGTAAATCGATCGAGCAAATCCAGCAACATAGAATCGAAATCGCCTTGGAGTTCGCCGACGAGTTCAACCTTGTCTGCGTTCTCAAAGGGGCGCCGTCGGTGATAGCGGCGCCGTCGGGACAGGCCTGGATTAACTCCACCGGCAACGAGGGGATGGCCACGGCCGGTTCGGGCGACGTGCTTACCGGGCTGATCGGCGGTTTTTTGGCCCAGGGGATGATGGATATCGACGCGGCGGTGCTGGGATGCTACGTGCACGGCGCGGCGGGCGACCTCGCTTACGAGAGCCTCGGCTCCCACGGCATGATCGCGGGGGATATATTGCGGATGGCACCGCTGGCGCTGCGGAGGCTGGGGGAGTTTTAACCCGGCAGTCAAGACCACAGGGGTCTTGATCTACTCCCGGAACTGTAGGTCAAATCGCCTGCGATTTGACGAATTATTGGACGCAACCGAAAAGGAGTCTTAGAAAATGGCTCAAAAAAGGAAACCTGTTAGAAAATCTCGAAATTTAGTGCTAGGTTACTTGGAACGAATTTCAAGCAAGGTCTTTTCCGATTTTCCAAAGCAGCTTACAGACCTTGTAAGCAAACAACACGGCGTTTATGCGTTATATAAGGGTGATCAACTTTATTATGTTGGATTGGCTACAAATCTCAGAAATAGAATTAAACAACATACAAGAGGTAAACATCGCGGGAAATGGGATAAATTCAGTTTATATTTGGTTCAAAAAGCGGATCATATAAAAGAACTGGAGTCTCTAATTTTACGGATTGCCGATCCAAAAGGGAATACCATAAAGGGAAGACTTCACAGGGCGGATAATTTAAAATCACGACTTCAACGACAGATAAAAAGCGCCCAGGAAAAGCAACTCATTAAACTCATTGGGTCTAAAGGCGGAGTGAAATCGAGATCTTCAACTAAATATCCGAAAAAGAATACCGTAAAATCAAAACAACCACCGTTAGCCCTTTATACCAAAAAGAGATTTAAAATTCGCACTACCTATAAGGGGGAGAGCTTCGAAGCGTTTGTTCGCAAGGATGGAACGATTAATTATAAGGGCGTTATTTATAATTCACCCACTATGGCTGGCAAGACAGTATTTGGCCGCAATGTTAACGGATGGTATATCTGGCGATATAGGAATAGAAAAGGTGATTGGGCAAGATTAGATGAATTGCGCAAATAGCTTGGCAGTCAAGACCGCGGGGGTCTTGACCTACGACGGGGATATTTTGTAGGTCAAATCGCCTGCGATTTGACAATTATCGAGGCTAATATGTCCAAATTAAGAAGATATTATTCCGAAGGTAATGTGTATTTTATAACCGCTAATACATATCATAGGCAACGTTTACTCCTTGAAAATATCGATCTTTTCTGGTTATCAATGGAAAACATTAAATTAAAATTAAAATTCGAAGTAATAGCCTGGGTTATTATCCCCAACCATTTTCATTTAATCATTGATCCTAAAAATAATAATCTTTCAGAAATTGTAAAAAGATTTAAGCTCTCATTTTCGATGAATTATCGAAAAAGATATGAAATGAAAAGCGGAAGAGTATGGCAGCTTCGCTTTTGGGATCATATCATCAGGAATCAAGACGATTTCAACAGGCACGTAGATTACATTCACTATAATCCGGTAAAACACGGTATTGAAAACGATCCATTTGTATATAAACATTCATCCATTGGTAAATTCTCGGAATACTATCAGCGTGATTGGGGGATAGCAGAGAAGTTGGAATTTGATGGCGATTTTGGTGAATAACCCGGCAGTCAAGACCGCGGGGGTCTTGACCTACGATAGGGGAACCCATAGGTTAAATCGCCTTCGATTTGACGAATTTAATTCACGTTCAGTCGGATCGTAGTCCGTAAGGACGTGATCCGACGGTTCTAAGGTAACGGTCGGGTCACGCCCGCCTGCGGCGGACTACGACCCGACCAAACATAATTAGAGTAAATTATGAATCCAAAACTCGCTGTCGTAACCATCCACGCCGAAAACGTGGCCAAAACCGCCGCCTTCTACCGCGATATAATCGGCCTGGAGCTAATACCCCATCACGATCCGGATCGGATGCAATTCAAAATGGGCGACGATCTCTACCTGGTTATCCTCAAAGGGAAACCGTCACCCGTGACAGATACGACTATCGAGCGGTTCCCGGTTATCGCCTTCAGGGTCGATGATCTCGATAAGGCAGTGGCTGAGTTGCGGGAAAGGGGAGTCGAAATTCCCCTGGGCATTGAGGAAGATGCCGTCTCCCGCTGGGTTATGCTCCATGATCCCGGCGGTAACTTAATCGAAATAGCGGAATTCGAGCAAACGCCGTTCGGTTAATTACTATGAATTCACTCCCAAACAAGTTTGGGAGTGCCACCCGGTCGGCGTGTCACAATTTATTGTGACCGCCGCATCTCACCGAATTTACCAATTTACATAATGCCTCATATTTCATATCCTATATATATGAAAACAGCGGTGATTCTAAATCCTGTCAGCGGGGGTGGACGGTCCCTCAAGATCCTGCCGAAAATTGTCGAATGGACGGATAACAACGATATCGAATTCGAGTTTTTTACCACTTTGGCTCCCGGCGACGGTATCCGCCTCGGACGGCTTTGCCGATTCAAGCGAATCGATAGGGTGGTGGTGTTGGGCGGCGACGGTTCTGTCAACGAGGTTGGCTCGACACTGGCCGGGTCGGAAATCGTAATGGGTGTTTTACCCGGAGGCACCGGTAACGATTTTTACAAAATGCTCGGCAACAACGGTTTGAAATCGGGGTTCGAGACGGCGTTCCTGGGGAAACCCCATGATGTAGATATCGGCCTTGTCAATGGACGTCCGTTTTTCAATACCGTAGGGATCGGTTTCGACGCCGAGGTAGCTCACAGAGCCACCCGATCCGACGGATCATCGGGGATGCTGGTCTATCTCTCGGCCGTATTTCAATCATTGAAGAATCATAAGCCGATAGAGTTGCGGATCGAATTCGACAGGGTTAAAATCGAATCGAATGTGACCTTGTTTTGCGTTGGCAACGGCCGCTCCTCCGGCGGAGGATTCTACCTTACCCCGCACGCTAATTTCTCCGATGGCTTATTCGATATATGTCTTATCGAGGCTATGCCCAAAGGCCGGATTTTCGGATATCTGCCGAAAACTTTAAACGGCTCCCATGTGCGGCTTCCGGGAGTAAGAATATATAGAAGCAAAAAGATCATGATCGAATCGTACTGTGAATTACCGGTACATATCGACGGCGAGCCGTTTACCGGGCCGATTAAAAAAATCGAGTTCATTATGGATAATCGTAAGCTAAAAGTGGCCGTGGCGAAATGATACGAAACCTGATTATAGCGATTTTCACCGTGGGATTATTTAATATCGGCATATGCCAGGATAACGATTCCACGGTAGTTAGAAAGACCAATCCCACCGGCGCGCTGCTTAGATCGGCGTTTGTGCCGGGATGGGGTCAATTTTACAATAAGAAATACATTAAAGCCGGTATTTTCTCGATTGGCCAGAGCTGGCTTGCTTACGGTATCTATGAAAACTGGAGAGACGCTGTAGAACATGAGCGGAATTTTAAATCGGCGGATGATGATCCGATTTACCAGGCCGGCGAGTTCACAAAATACGAAAGCGCCAGGGATAGCAGAAACCTGAAAATGTGGATTATGGCCGCGGCCGTTTTTTATTCCATGTTCGACGCTTACGTGGATGCCCAGCTTTCCGATTTCAACCAGACCGACAGGTCTTTCGAGGTTTACTTAGGTCCGGGCAAAAACGACGAAATAACGATCGGTTTAACCTTTAATATACCATGAATATTTTAGGATTATCAGGAAGCCCGGTCGGCGGCTCATCGACCGATATTCTCGTAAACGCCGTACTGGAGGGAGCGTCAGCGGATAATACGAAAACACGATTTATCCGCCTGAACGATCAAAGGATCCTCCCCTGCCAGGCCTGCGGAAAAAGCCCCGAGCCGGATTATTGTTTCTTTCACGACGATATGGACAATATCTATAACCTGATGGCCAAATCCGAGGGGATAATTCTCGGCTCCCCGATCTTTTTCGATTCCGTTTCGGCCCAGGCCAAGCTATTTATCGACCGCACAAATTGCCTTCGACCGGTAGATTTCAGCGATAAGGATAATCCGTCGTTCAAAGAACCCTTATTTAAAGGGAAAAAAGGCGGGATTATAATCGTCGGCGGTGAAAAGGAAAAATTCGATACAGCTTTCAGAACCGCCAGAGGCTTTTTCATCTGGGCCGGAATCGATATCGTATTCGAATTGAAATTCGCGGCATCGGGGTTCGAGATCGGCGGTGCGGGAAAAGATCAGGCGATTATCGAAAAGGCCCGGTCTTATGGTAAAACGCTGGCCTCCTCCATTTCAGGGAAATAAAATTTCTATAGAGATTTCTTCCTTTCCTTGAGAAGCTCATCGATTTTTTCTAAGTACTGTCGAGCCTTTTTATACGTTTTTTTATGCCTTTTCTCAACTTCACGGATGACATCATAGGAAAGCAGTCCTTCGAACTCAGCTTTCGCTTCATCCGCTCGCCCGAGCCTAAACTTGCAAACCCCTAATCGATAACGGCAAAATATAAGATTGTAATAATTCTGGTTGTCTGCCGCGGTAAAAGAATCTATCAACATTTTATAGTATTTAGCGGACAGGGATAGATTGCCTGTACGCCAGTATGCCCCTCCGAGTATCCAAAGCGAATTCCGGCCTCCGCAGGTTTCCTCTAATAACGTTTTACCGATCAGGATCGCCTCTTTATACCTTTTTTCCTGAATCATCGCCCAGGCGAGACCCGCCAAGGCGGGTTTTCGTGAGAATAACGAGCTATCCGCCGCTAACCGAAGTTCCACTAATCCTTTTTCCCGGTTATCGGGTAAAAACGGTATATATTTGCCAAGTTTCACCGTTGACCAATAGTGATAATTTCCCATTCCCGTATAAGAATCATATATGGTCGAGTCGAGCTTAATTGCCTTGGCGAATTTCCCTTTCGCCTTCAAACCGCTGAACAGTGATTTCAACCATCGTTTCTTGTGGACATGAAGAATCGATTTGTAACCGTAGGCGCTTCCCAGGTAAAGAAATCCCCACGGATCGTCAGGATTATCATCGGTCCATCTTTTGAGATAATTGACGCATGAATCGATATGAGTGAAAAATCTCTTTTCCCGGGCGAAATCTTCCGAATCGAGCATTTCAGCGTGTAATACGCTTCCATATAGAAGATGATAAATCGGCCTTTCAGGATCGGCAGCCGGCATCTCCTCGATCAACTCATATGCCCGCGAGAAGCTATCGGCGAATACCAAATCTATAGCTCGGGAAAGGATCTTTATTTGTTCCTGTGACGGTTTAAGAGAGGCCGCAAGGCAGATTTCAAATGATAAAATCAGGCAGACCGATATAACGCGGATCATTTTCGAAGCTCATCCTCGACACTTTCCAGAAGAGGTTCGATTTCCTTCAGTATTTCCTTAAGGTCTTTCCTCTCGGAAAGCTGTTCGGCTATGGTAGCGGCCAGACGAAGTTGTTCGGCGGCCAGGGGGAAATCCCCGAGTTTTCCGTGGCATAACCCCATGAAATAACGGCATTCCATTTCGCCTCCGGGATCGTAATAGGGAGATTTTAAATATACCGCCAGGATAGTCTTAAAAGACGAAAGGGCGTTTTGGTATTGCTCGGCTTTAATATACGATCTGCCCAGCCAGTAGTGAGAAAATGGATCCTGGGGATTGAGGATTTTCACCTCTGTTTCCCAATGTCTGATCGCCTCCTCGTATTTACCATAATCGAAATAAATTCTCATAAGGGCGTATTTCCCCTCATGAGTGGCGAATTTCCCGTTGGCGATAGACTTTTTAATCTCCAGTATTCCCTGTTCACGCTTATCGGAGAAGAATGGCAGCCACCAGAGAACCCTGGTCTTGGCGCTTCGCCAATAATCGTAAGTGCCCAGCCCCAGGTAAACGTCGGTATAGGAGGTATCCGCCTCAAGAGCCTTGGCCAGCAAACGTCGTCCTCGTAAACCATCGGTAAAAGCCCCCCACCAATCGCCGTCGAAAGACCTGAAAATTCCCCTGTAGCCGACCGCCCCCCCGTAGTAGAAAAGATCCTCCACGGTCGCGTCGCCGCTCTTTTCCTTTAATTCTCCTATTTCTATCGCTTTATCGACGTGCTCATAAAACTTCGATCTATAACCGAAATTCCTGTAATCGGATACCAGATTCGAATAGGCGGCGGCGATAAAAAAATACCCTTTGGGCGAAGTGGAATCCGCCTCTATTACTTTTTGAAACAGTTTCATGGCCGAATCGAACTGTTCTGCATCCACCTGCACAATGGCTTTCCAGATCAGGCTATCCTGGGAATTATAGGTGTATTCAGAATTGTAACCCGGCTGAGAAAACGGGGTTGCGAGGCATAGCCATATTGACGTGAATACCGCTGCGAACATAAGAACGAAATAAAGCCGCTGTGCATCTTTTACGCAAGCTATATTATTTGGATTTAGCCATTAAATTCTCCTCGGAAAATGACGAAAAATATTCAAGACGGTATTTTAGAAAATTGCTCTGACGCATGGGGAGATTAATAATGGCCAACATTCTGGTAGTTGACGATCAGCGGGTATTACGCAAGAACCTGGCGTTTTACTTAAAGAGTCAAGGTCATGCCGTGGATACCGCCGATTCCGGGGAAGAGGCTCTGGAGAGGATCAAGGATACGTATTTCGATATTATCATTTCCGATTATAAGATGGGTAAATTGTCGGGCTATGATTTAATGAAAAAAGCAAAGCAACTTCATCCGACATCACAATTTATTATAATGACCGCCTTCGGGAATATTCCCCTGGCGGTGGAAATGGTAAAAAGCGGGGCAAGCGATTTCGTACCCAAACCTTTCGAATACGTGACCATCCTCGACAAGATCAATAAGATCCTGAAAAACATGGAGCCGCGGAAACGTGAAGAGGCCGAAGATAAAACCGGTATGATTATTTTCTCGCAAAAAATGAAGGATGTCGAAAGTCTTTCGATTAAGGCGGCTAACTCCGATATCACCATCCATATCGAAGGTGAATACGGGACGGGTAAGCGGATTCTGGCTAAAATGATCCACGGATTGGGGAAACGAGCAAACGGCGAGTTTATAACCGTCGAGTGCTCCAATAATTCCGAAACCGTTCTGGAAAGAGAGATTTTCGGCACGGATGATCCCGATGATCCCGGAGTAATAGCCGGCGCCAACGGCGGAACTCTCCTGTTTCGGGATATTGACAAACTATATCCGAATCTTCAGTTGAGAATGATCCGCTTTTTAAGAGAGGGAACGTATCTTCCGGCAATCGGATCAAGTGTAAAAAAATCCGATGTTCGTATTATAGCGGCCACGACCTGTAATCTCAAAAAACTCGTCGACAACGGATCATTCAAAGAGGATTTGTATTACCAGTTGGACGTTATGCCAATCTATACACCCCCGCTTAGAGCGCGGGTTGACGATCTGGCGCCGTTGGTGAAACATTTTATAAAAAGTTACAGGACTAAGCTCGACAAGAACATAACCGGCATTTCCGAGGAAGCGATGAACTGGATGAAGGGATATAACTGGCCGGGCAATATCCGGGAACTGGAGAATATTTTAGCCAGGGCCTGTACTCTGGCGACTACCGATATCCTCGACGAATCCCTGATATTTACTCTGCCGCAAGACAGGCCTTCGGTGGATGATTCTCCCGGATATTTGAACATGACCTTAAAAGACAATCAGAGGACCCTGATTCTTAAAGCCCTCAAACAGAACAACAACAATTATTCGAGAACCGCCTCCCAACTCGGAATTTCCCGGACAACTCTCTGGAGACGGATGAAAAAGTTCAAAATCGAGGGTTTGTTGAATAATAAGTAATACTTGAACATGACGATTATCAGGGGAACGGTCGCTGTTCCCCTGTTTTTATTTACGGTTGACAGTTTACTTCCGGGTCGGTAATTTGCCTATAAATGAATTTCCGTCGTAAAATCTTCCTGGTGGTTTTCTTGATAGGGCTTATACCATCGTTTATCATTCTGCTTGCCGCCGCCTTACTATTGAATTCGACTATAGACCGCGTAGGGGCCGCCGGGCTTGAAAGCAGTATCCGATCGGCCTCTTCACTCGTTAACGATTCGGAAAAAGCTCTTGGAGTTTATCTCAGGGAAGCGTTGAAGCGGCCGATCGAATGGGACAATGATATTTCCGTCGAAAAATGGATGGTGGAAAACAATCTCCATCTCGTTTTCAAAACCGAAAACGGCACGCTGACAAAAATGAAAACAGCCGGACGTAAAATCGACCTGCTTGAAAACGCGAATGATATAATCGTAATACCAGGCCTTTTTCATCTTGAGAATCATGGCGATCTCTTCCTCTGTTACGCCTCGGGAGATTCCCTCAACGCTGTCGGTTGCGGAATAATAATGCCTGCCGGATACGCCGAGAAAGGACGATCTTTATCCGAAGCCCTTTCAGCCGCCGCCAGTCTTGAAATATACAAAAGGTTTTCGCTGAAACTTCTTGCCCTGGTAACGGCGATCACGGCTATACTGACCCTGATAATAGGTTTCGCGATCTCCACAATTATAAGCCGCCGCCTGGTAAAACCGCTTGAGAATCTAACCGAAGGAGCCGTCAGAATCGGCCGGGGCGATCTCGATTTCAGAGTGGAAATTTCCGGCAGAGACGAGTTCGCCGACTTGGGAGGTTCTTTCAATAAAATGGCATCGTCGATAAAAGAAAATCAGGCGAGACTGTTGGCGGCCGAGAGGCTGGCGGCGTGGCGCGATGTTGCCCGGCGTATCGCCCATGAGATACGCAACCCTCTCACGCCCATCACGGTGGAGCTTTACCGTTTGAGGCAAAAGATCACCGAAATCGATATAGAGCCGACGGAAGAGCTGATCAGCTCGCTGGACGCTATCGGATCGCAGATTCAGGCCTTGCAGGACTTATCGAGCCAGTTTTCCGTTTTCGCTAAAGAGCCGGATCTAAAACCGATTAAATGCGATATTAAGAATATTATAGCGAACGCGGTTTCCCTCTATTCAAGTTACGAAAATGTAAGCGTAACAACAATAATCGCCGATGATATACCCTCTATGAATCTCGATCCCGGCATGATGGGACGGTTGTTCAATAACCTGATCAAAAACTCAATCGAGGCCTCCCCCGATAATGTCGAGATCGAGATTACAGCGGAGCTTATGAAGGATACTGTTAAAATCGCGGCGCGCGACAACGGGCCGGGATTTCCGCCTGAAAAACTCGAGAAAATCGATCAACCATATATCACAACCAAGGGCGGCGGCACTGGGTTGGGGATGGCCATATCGAAAAAGATAGTCGAGGAACATGGCGGGACGATCCGGTTTTTCAACGATAACGGCGCCGTAGCGGAGATAATCTTGCCGATTTTGCTGTAGTTATCAGGCATGACAGGTGAAGAATAATATTTAAAGATCGGGTTCCTGATGAATTCACCGCGGGTGAATGAAATAAGAAACCCGACACAAAACAGGTTCACCAGGTAAACATCAGCATTCTCAAAACTTCATAATAATCGTTCGATTCGAATCGCGTTACCTGCGGTTCGATCAGCTCGACGCCGGGGTAAAACGAGGCCCTATACGCTCTCTTGTAATCCCGGTAACTCAGTTCTACCGTGAATTTCTCCGGTAAATCCATTTTGTATCTGCCGAGATCGCCGCTTAAAGCGTCGCGGGCGGCATCCTCTATACGACGAATAGCCAGGCTGGGATGGATACTGATTACCGACCCGCCTGCTCCCTCGTTAACGGCTACAGTCGCGATGTTGGTATTGAATTCGGTTACGTCCTTACACAGACTAGCATCGCCGGTAACCAATACCACCGGCACCCCCAAATGGGCGGCGGTGTAGGCGTTGATCAGAAACTCCGACGCGAACCGATCGTTGATTTTCATATAAGCCACCTGCCCCGAGAACGTATGCGCCAACGGATTGCCGTCGGAGCCGGCCCGGGAATGGTAGCCGGTCATCATGACAGCGTCGAACGATTTATCGAGCCCCTGCAACATGGCGTAGGGATGACCGCTCCATTCGCTGATAAGCTTTACCCGCTCAGGCAGTTTGGATTGTAAGAGATTACGTCCCGAATCGTGAGCGTCCTGCACATATATTTCGGATACTCCGGCCTCGATTGCCCCCTCGCAGGCGGCGGCCACCTCGGCGGTCATCTGTTTTTGATAATAGGCGTAATCCGGCTTGTTTTTGGTCGCCTCGTCCCAATGGGCTATGCCGGTGGTCCCCTCGATATCGGCGCTGATATATATTTTCAAAATCCCTCCTTTATCTTCGACCATTTAGTTAATCGCGATGATGATCGTAATCATGCCGCCCTGCCCGGTGAATTAAGGAGTTTTCCGATGAAAAATCAATAAAAGTTAGAGGGGGGTTACTTTGTAGTTGGTCTTTTTGGTTCCCAAGCAGGAGCTTGGGAACCAGATAAATTCCAGTTCGGTCGGGTCGTAGGCCTTTAGACAATGACCCGACCGTCGCTGTGCGCCGTCAGGTCACGTCTCACCGGACTACGACCTGACGGAACGGGAAAAGCTCGGAGCGTCAGGTTGTCAATAACGATTCCATCCTGACGCATAAAACAGTCATTGTGTGGCATGCTTTTCCCGATTTTATCGGGATAAGCATGCATTCCAAGCCGAGACTATCATGCTTACTCCGACCACCGGTTGGAGAAAGCATGCCACCCGGATGTCTGTCTTGACAATCCCGCGCCGGTAAACCATAATGAAATATCGCTATTAGGAAACCGCGATCGGTCGTGAAAAGAGAATATTTTTTAGGGAGGTCAGATGCCCGAATACGATGTTAAACTCGAGATAGTGGATATCCTCGGCGGGGGAAACTGCCCGCTGAATTACAAGATCGGCGACGAGTTCACCATTGGCGATCCTAAATTTTGTGTGTGGGCCGAGCACACCTGCCTTCCATTCACAACCGCCCTGCGTTTCGGCGGATATGTGCCCTGGAAAAGGGAAAACAACGATACTTTGACTATCTCATGCCCGGACGGCGACAATCCGGTCATTTTCAAGCTGACCAGAACTCCGAAATAATGAGCAAAAAGGAGAAAAAGCCGAAAATCCGGATACCGTTGCCGAAAAAAACCGAGAAGACGCATAAAGACAAAACCAGGTACAGCCGCAAGCCAAAACATAAGCCGCCCGACGGGAAAATTGAGAATAAAGCCGGAAATAAATAGAGAATTTAGATCCATTTGATTTCGGTCAAAGCGGATGATTGCCGAATTGCCATACATTGTCCATAATCGCGATTTAATAAAACAATGAAGGGAGCGATAGATGGATCCGATTCAAAAGCTGATCGATGAGCATAAGAATATCCTGAAGGGAATATCACTTCTCGAGGCCGGCTCAAACAAGCTCGAGGCGGGAGAGAAGATCTCGCCCGATATATTCCGTAAGTTGATAGATTTCATACGCAACTACGCCGATAAATATCATCATGCCAAAGAAGAGGATATCCTCTTTGTCAGTATGGGAAAAGCGGGGTTCCCGGCGGAGGAGGGACCCGTCGGTGTCATGCTTGCCGAGCATGATCAGGGACGCGGCTTCGTAGCGGCTATGGAAAACGCCAACGAACAATACGCGTCGGGAGAGGGTTCGTTTACCGGCGAAATAATCGAAAACGCCCGAGGGTATATTTACCTCCTGCGTCAGCATATTAACAAAGAGGATACTGTCCTCTACCCCATGGCCCGAGACACGCTCGGCAAAGCCGGTATCGACGCCATGATTCCTGAATTCGATAGAGTCGAGAAGGAGAAGGCCGGGACCGAGGAAAAATATCTCGGAATTCTAAAACAGCTTGAGACCGAACTGGGAGCCGATAGTTGACAGTCCGCCCGTTTTCGAGTATTTAAAGCGGCATGGATAAAAAAGAGGCGATAATACAGGATTTTGCCAAACTCTGGCTTGCGCATGACGGTCTCTGGTTTCAGGCGGTGGAGAAGGAGTTCGGTATGGAAGCGGCTATCAAACTCGACGGTATCGCCTGGAGCAAATTCTCGCCTCTGGAGGCGAAACGCATATTAAAACGTCTGGGCAGGAAACCTGGCGGCGGGATGGATCTATTGGAGAAGGCTCTCGATCAACGTCTCTACGCCTTTATCAACGAGCAAAGGGTGGTCGAGAAAACCGACAAGAAAATGATTTTCGAGATGACCGCCTGTCGTGTGCAGGACGCTCGCCACAGGAGAGGTTTGCCGTCGTTTCCGTGCAAGGAGGTCGGGATTATAGAATACACCACCTTCGCCAAAGCGATCGACGAGCGTATCGAAACCAGGTGCCTGAAATGCCCGCCGGACGAGTACAACAGCGAGTTCTGGTGCCGTTGGGAATTTTCTATCGAAGATTGATAAAATCGGGATAATATCGACGCCCGGATTCAGAAAATTACGCTTGACAGATGCATAATGACTTATTTAAATGGCCGTAATCCGAACGTGTTTAACCTACGGATTCGGAATTAGATTGAATAGTAATTGGATTTCGACCGGATCGATGATTTTGATACCGGTCGGACAATAAGGAGACAATCTTGGCCTACATCATCACCGATGATTGCATAATGTGCGACGCCTGTTTGCCTGAATGCCCCGAAGACGCTATCACCGCGGGAGATCCGCTGTACATTATAGATCAGAATAAATGCACCGATTGCGGCGATTGCGCCGAGGTTTGCCCCACCGAGGCCTGCTTACCGGTGGAAGACTAAACGATATCAGAAGCGTTTTCATATTTATCAAAGGCGGAGATCTATTTCCCTTTTTATCAATTGGAAAATCGGTCGATCCCCTATATTTTTAAGCCTATGACGATAAAGAGAATGAACTTCGAATTTTCGAATGGATTTTGGGGATGATACTGGCAGGTTTTTCATCGATAGAAAAATCGTACCCGTCGAAAAAAGTTCTCAAGGGAGCGTCAGGAGCGGTTAAGGAAGGCGATAGAATCGCGTTTCTGGGAGTTAACGGCACCGGCAAAACCACTCTTCTGGAAATTCTCGCGGGCCACATAGATCGGGATTCCGGCACGCTGAATATTCCCAAAAATATTAAAAGGGGATATTTACGGCAGGATGCCTCCGTATCGTCCGACCTGTCGCTTTTCGATTACGCTGTCGGCGGTCTGGAGCGGCTTGTCGAAATGAGAGACCGTCTCGGGGAAATTCACCGCCGGCTCGAAAATCAAGCCGATGATAAGGATCTTCTGGAGGAACTCGGCAAGCTTCAGAATAAATTCGAGGAATCCGGCGGGTATATTATGGAAGCCAGGGCCAAGGAGATTTTAGGCGGCTTGGGATTCGACAGGGACGATCAGCGAAAACAGCTAAACGAACTTTCCGGCGGGATGCAAAACCGCGCCGCCCTGGCACGGCTGCTGATCGGCGAGCCCGATCTTTTGCTTCTCGACGAGCCGACGAACCACCTCGATATCGCCGGATTCGAGTTTCTGGAATCGTATCTTGCCGCTTTTGAAGGAGGAGTGATTTACGTTTCCCACGATCGCGCTTTTATAAAAAATACCGCCACCACGGTTTGGGAGCTTGTTGACGGCAGGATTATATCCTACCCGGGCAATTACGAGCGATATCTTGTCGAGCGGGAGAAACGGATTGGCTCCATGCTCAAAAACTACGAATCGCAAAAAGAATTTATCGCCAGAACCGAGAACTATATCCGTCGCAATATAGCCGGGCAAAAAACCAAACAGGCGCAATCGCGGCGCCGCATGCTGGCCCGGATGGAACGGCTGGAGAAACCGCCCGGCGCCGACAATACCGCGTCGATTAATTTCACTGGAGCCGGACGATCCACCCGGATTGTGGTTAAATGCGAGAATACGTCGTTTTCGTACGATGAGACTCCGTTGTTAAGCGGATTGGATTTCGTGATCGAGCGAGGAGAGCGGATCGGACTATTCGGCCCTAACGGTTCCGGTAAAACGACCGTGCTGAACTTGATACTGGGGAAGCTCGAACCGAAAACCGGCACGATAGAGTTGGGGAAGAAACTATCGATCGGATACTACGATCAGCAGGCCGCGGATCTCGACCCCCGGGCAACGCCGATCTCGGTTATACGAGAAATTAAGCCTGAGTGGAACGAACCGCGGACACGCTCGTTTTTAGGCAGATTTCTGTTCAAGGGAGAGGATGTCTGGAGAGAGGTCGACACCTTCTCAGGCGGCGAGCAATCGCGCCTGGTGTTGGCCAGGATAATCGCCACCAAGCCGAATTTCCTCGTTTTAGACGAGCCTACAAATCATTTCGATATACAATCGCGTGAGAGACTCGAGGAATCGCTGGCGGATTACGACGGCACAATCCTGTGTATTTCGCACGACCGGGAGTTTCTCGACGGTTTCGCCGAAAAAATTTTCAGCATAGAAAACGGCCGCCTGAGAATATTTCTCGGGAATTACACCGATTATAAAGAGAAAATATCGGCTTTGGCTCAACGGACGGTCAAAGGGGAAAAATCGAAAGTTCAGCAAAAGACCGAGAAACCCTCGAAACGAATCGTTAACCCGCAGATCATAGCCAAAGCCGAATCCGAAATCGAGGTTCTCGAAAAAACGATTTCCGATCTGGAAACGGTAATTGGCGAACATGAGGCATCGTCCGACTGGGAGAAAATCTGGGCGCTGGTAGAACAGCGAAACGAACGTTACACCGAGCTTGAGAATCTCTACGAAAAATTAGAGAATCTCATCGCTCCGGAGAAAGAAAATTGAAAATTGCCTTTTATGGCTATTTTGTAATATATTAGGCCGTACTTACGAAAAAAACCGAAAGGGTGTAAGATGAAAGATCCGAGAATAGAGAAATACGCCGAGGTATTACTTAAGTATTGCGTGAAACTTAAACGAGATCAATTGATGTGTATTCGCGGAACGACACTGGCCACACCGTTAATAACAGAACTTTATAAAAAAGCCCTAATAATGGGCGCGCACCCATTTACCAGGATCAGGGTCGAGGGATTGGAAGAGATCTATTTCAGATACTCGTCGGAAAAGCAATTGAAATTTATTACCCCCATTCAAAAATTCGAGATGAATAAAATTGATTCTTTGATTTCCATAATGTCGAATTATAATACCAAAGAGTTGACAAATATCAATCCCAAAAAACAGGCTGTTGCCCAAAAAGCGGCCGCTCCGATCATGAAGAAGATGATGAAGAGGACCGCCGAGAAAACGTTTTTCTGGGTGGGATGCCTGTATCCTACCTACGCCGCCGCGCAGGACGCTGGCATGTCGCTGGCCGATTACGAGGAGTTCGTTTTCAAAGCGTGCAGGCTCGATAAAAAAGATCCCGTGGCGGAGTGGAAGAAAACGTCGAAATACAACGCCAGAGTGATTTCGTATCTGCGGCGAAAAAAGCAAATTCGCGTTGTGGCCCCCGGCACCGATATAAGTTTCAATGTCGCCGGGCGCAAATGGATCAACTGCGACGGCGCCAATAATTTTCCCGACGGCGAGGTTTTCACCGCCCCGGTCGAAGATTCCGCCAATGGACATATCAGGTTTACTTTTCCGGCGATATATCACGGCCACGAGGTTGACGATGTATATCTTGAATTCAAAGACGGTAAAGCGGTAATAGCCAGGGCGGCCAAGGGCGAAAAATATCTGAACGCCATGCTCAACATGGATAAAGGCTCTCGTTTCCTTGGAGAACTGGCCATCGGAACCAATTTCGGTATAAAAGATTTTACCAAAAACACGCTTTTCGACGAGAAAATCGGCGGGACGATGCATATGGCGCTGGGGCAGTCGTATCCGGAAAGCGGCGGCACGAACCAATCGGGCCTGCACTGGGATATGGTCTGCGATCTGCGTAAAGGCGGCTCCATGTACGCCGCCGGCGATCTGTTTTTCAAGAACGGGAAGTTTTTGAAATAGGGGTCGGATTTTTGTGAGTTATCTTCCGCTTTCCAGCCTGTATTTGTCGCGTTTATCAAACCTCTGGCCTAAAATAAGCCCGACCTACGATTATAATACTCTTACTGTCATACCGGGCTAAAACCGGAAGCGGTAACCTACAGCAAGGGGAGTGTTGAAAAAGCCGAATGTTTGTCATCGCGATTCCCGTAGCAGACGGGAAGACGCAATCTATTTTTGCTGATATCAAATAAGTTAGAGATTGCTTCGTCGTCCCGTAAAATGGGACTCCTCGCAATGACTTTGTTCGTAACCCCGAGTTCGGGGCTGCCACCCGCGACGCTAAACCTTCTGTACTTCCCGATACCTGAAACAATCGATCGTATGATCGTTGACCATCCCCGCCGCCTGCATGAACGCGTAACAGATGGTGCTTCCCACGAACTTGAATCCCCGGTTTTTCAGATCCACACTCATGGCGTCGGATTCTTTTGTACTCGGCGGGATTTGTTTCATTGTTTTCCATTTGTTGACTTTTGAGTTGCCGCCCGTAAATCTCCAGATATATTTATCGAAACTGCCGAACTCCTTTTTCGTCTCCAAAAACGCCTTCGCGTTGGTGATAGTGGCCGCTACCTTGAGCCGATTGCGGACGATCCCGGCATCGGATAGAAGTTTATTTATCTTCGCCTGCCTGTATCTCGAGATCTTCAGCGGATCGAAATTGTCGAAGGCTTTTCTGAAATTCTCCCGCTTATTGAGTATAGTCGACCAGCTCAACCCGGCCTGGAAAGCGTCGAGAACCAGAAACTCGAAAAGTTTGCGGTCGTCATGTATAGGAACGCCCCACTCGGTGTCATGGTATTCGCTCATCAGTTCGTTATCGCCGGGCCATGCGCATCTTTTTTTCATGCTTATCCTTTATTAATTCAACGTCCCGCTAAATTAATAAATTAGCGACCATAGGTCAAGGTGGGAAAACCGTATTGGATAAATGATTTGGAATTATAGGCCGAAAGTATCATTTTAAAGGCGTAGGGGTAAGTCTATTCACAACGGGGGAAATTAATGACTGAAAAAGACTCTAAGGCCAAAATCAGAAGAACAAGTCGGGCGGTATTCGATGATAACTGGATTATAAATTTTCTGAAAAACGCTCAATACGGGACGTTGGCTACGGCGGACGATAATCAACCGTTTTTAAATATAAATACATTCGCCTACGACGAATCCGAAAACGTTATCTATTTCCACGGCGCGCAAAGGGGGCGTACGAGGTCGAATATCGAAAACAACTCGAAGGTATGCTACGGTGTATCGAGTATGGGCAGGCTTCTTCCGGCGAAAACCGCCAATGAATTCAGTCTGGAATACTCAAGTGTGATCATTTTCGGACGGGTCGAAATCGTAACGGATAAAGACGATGCGGGGAAAGGATTGTCTCTGCTACTGGAAAAGTATTTTCCTCAATACGAATCGGGAAAGGATTTCCAACCGATAACCGAGCGCGATCTGAAAATAACATCGGTGTATAAGATTAAAATCGCCGAATGGAGCGGTAAACGAAAAGAGGTTGATTCCGATTTTCCCGGCGCGTTCTTATTTGAGGATAGATTTGGTAAACAGGGCGCTTGACCGCCCCTTTATTCTTTGACATTAAAGTGGCATAACTCCTATTAAACACGACATGATTTATTTCTGGACGATAATAGCCTATCTGCTTGTCCTGATCGTGGTGGGCGCCTGGCGAAGCAGGCGAATCAAAACGCAGGACGATTTCATGGTCGCCGGGCGTGGATTGAACACGTTCGTATTGGTCGGGACACTCGTGGCCACCTGGATCGGTACCGGCAGTATTTTCGGTAACGCCGAGAAGACATATGAAGTCGGTATAGCGGCTTTGATATTGCCGCTCGCCGGTGTCGCCGGGATTATCGTGCTCTATTTCCTCGCCGGGCGGGTTCGTCGCTTCAAGCAGTTTACGGTTCAGGATATTCTCGAGGTCCGGTTTAATAAATATGCCAGGGTTTTCGGGACAATTACCGTTGTGATAGCTTATGTTACCATTGTCTCATACCAGTACAGGGCTGGAGGCGCGGTAATCAATATTATCAATCCGAATATCGATCCTCAACTGGCCGTTATTATCGCCGCGGTATTCGTGATAGTCTATACCGCCATGGCCGGAATGATTTCGGTCGCCTATACCGATCTTGTCAACGGCATCATTATTATTATAGGCATCTGCCTGGCGGTACCGCTTTTCTGGATTAAAGCCGGCGGGATTGCCGGACTTCAACAGGTCTTGCCGCAGGATCATTTTCAATTAACCGGAGTCTTTTCCGGGTGGGAGTATGTCGGATTGTTGCTTCCCGCTTTTTTACTAATGCTCGGTGACGCTAACATGTATCAACGGTTCTTCTCGGCTAAAAACGAAGCGACGGCGAAAAAATCGGTGATTTACATGCTTGTCGGAGTTGCCGTAGTAGAGATACTGATAATCGTCACCGCCTGGTTTGCCAGCGGCCTTAATTGGGGAATAGACAGTCCCGGGCGAATAATTGTTTACGCTGTGCACGATCATCTGCCTGTAGCCCTCGGCTCGATAATAATCGCCACTATCATCGCCATTATAGTATCCACAGCCGATTCCTATCTGCTGGTACCCTCGACAGCCATAGTCCGGGATATCTACCAGCGATTTATCGAGCCTGATGCCTCTCCCAAAAAGCTGATACTAATGTCCCGGTTAAGCGTGGTGACGCTTGGAATCATAGCTTATATCTTATCCACCCTCGATGATCGTTTTCTGGCCGTGGCTCTTTACGCCTATACCATCTACGGCGCGGGAATCACGCCGGCGTTGATGGCGGCGTTCTTCTGGAAACGGGCGACGACCGCCGGAGCGATATCGTCCATTATTGTCGGTACATTCGTTACGGTTATCTGGAAGAACTGGGAATTGGGATCATCGGTGCCGCGCTCCCTGGGATTGACCGAGGGCACTCAAATCGACGCTGTAATCCCGGCGATAATTCTCTCGGTTTTAACGCTGGTGTTTGTCAGCCTGGCGACCCCTCCGCCATCGCCGGAAAAATGGCAGCCCTTTTATGAAAACTCGAATTAAACAGTTCTCTATCTGCCCCGTTTTATATATACATCGCCGTTAATGGTCCTGATCTCGATTTTATGCCTGCCAGGGTTATTACTATTAACGCCGCTAGAATCCTTTTCATAATTCGCTCCTCGCAATAAGAGAAAAATAATATCTGTTTAGTTGTTTCTACCCGAAAGTGACTATAAGCGCTCCGAGAACACCCAGCACTATACCTACTGTTCGCCTCGGAGTTATCGGCTCTTTTAAAAACATGGCCGCGAAAACAAATATGAATATGTTGCTGGTCTGGTTCAACGCCGCCGCTATCGATGTCGTTGTGAATTTCATACCGGCCAGCCATAAGATCATGGCCAGGTAAGCGCCTACGAATGAGGCGCCGATCAGGTAGCCGAAACCGCGTCGATTCAGCCGCGGCATCATCATAGTCGTCCAGCGGGGATAGAAGGGAATAATAACCAGCAGGATAATCATGCCGCCTGCCAGCCGAAGCTCCGTGAGCATCAGAAACGGCGCGGTGGAAAGCAGCGGCTTAATCATGACAATACCGATAGCCATGGTGGCCATAGCCAACGCGCCCCAGAAGATACCCCAAATGAGATTCTTATGACTGATATGGCCGTTTTTGTCGGATCGGCTCACCGTCAGGACGGCCGAGATGATCATGGCCAGCCCGATCATCTGAATCAGGCTTAAACTTTCCCCCAGCCAGAAGAAGGAGAGGACTATGATCGACGGGCTGTATAAACAATCGACAATGGCCGATAACCCCGCGCCGAGCAGATTCAAACTTTTGAAAAAGAAGGTGTCGGCCAAGCCGATACCCAACGCGCCGCTCAATAAAAGCACGATATATTCTTTGGCGGTGAAGCTATCGGAAAACCCGCCGCCGAAAATCAGTATGGTCGGTACAAGCAGGGTCAAGGCCAGCAGATTTTTATAAAAATTCAGGGCGAGGGGATGAACATTCTCGCCGCTTTTTTTGAATAGTATTACGGCGAATGCCCAGACAATCGCGGTAGCGATGGCGTATGCTTGTCCCATAGTCTCGTTCCGATCCCTGTCAATGGCGCCGTCGACACCAAACTGATTTTTGATTCATACTTCGTCCGGAGCGCTGAAATAAAGCAATAAAGAGACGGGGTTCAAGTGAAAAATCCTCAAACCCCGTCGGTTACCGCGGGATGTGTCGAAAAAGCCGAATGTTTGTCATTATCCCGTAAAACGGGACTCCTCGCAATAACTTTGTCAACAAGCCCCGTGTAGGATGGTTACCGATGTAGGATAGTTTTATCTAAAAGAACGATTTTAAAGTCAGATAAATATTCCGTCCCGGTGAAAGCCGTCTATATGGAATTATCATAAGTCGAAATCCATGACCAAACTCGAGAATCTGATTTTTCATGCAACGTGTTTAATTTAAACTTCTTGCCATTTATCCTACATCCCCATACGATTATCGGGGGAAGGATTGAATTATAGCTATCGATCGCGAGGATAAAATGAAAAAGAGAAAAATAACCGCCGAAGATCTTTTGAAATTGAAATATGTGCGTTCGGTAGCCGTTTCTCCCGATGATTCCAAAATCATGTTCACCGTAGAAGCCGCTGCCGAAGACAAAAAGGGATACCACTCGCATATTTACATGATGAATTCCGACGGCGGCGATTTCGTTCAATATACGTCCGGGAAAGTCAAGGACTCCAACCCGATTTTCTCTCCCGACGGCAGATGGATTGTTTTCACGTCGAAGCGGGGCGAGAAAAAGGGGATTTACAAAATGCCGACATCGGGGGGAGAGGCGAAATTGCTGGCCGACGATGACGGTTCTTACTCGGAATTATCTATATCGCCCGACAGCAAAAAAATCCTGGCCGTTTTTAAAAAAGCCGACGACGTTCCCAAAGACGATAAGGGCAAAAAGGAAGAGCCGGTTTATCGTCATATAACCCGCATGTTCTACAAGCTCGATAACGCCGGGTTTATGCCCAAAGACCCGGGGCATGTTTATGTGATAGATATGGAAGCCGGGAAGAAGACGAAAATCACCAACGGCAAGAACGGTGAGCGATGCCCGGTATGGCTGGGCAAAGGGGATAAAATCGCTTACGTCGCCAACATTCAACGCGATCCCGATGTCGAAACGATGAGGGATGATCTGTTCGTTGTCTCCGTGAAGGGTGGCAAACCTAAAAAACTGAACACGCCCGCCGGCCCGGTGGAGATGCTCTCGGGATCTCCCGACGGCAAATTCATCGCCTACGCCGGTCATGACGAGCCTCGTGATTCGTGGGGCGCGGCAAATTATCATATCTGGAATGTGCCGGTAGCTGTCGGAAAGGCTTTAGATCTTACGCCCCGCCTCGATAGGATGACAATCGATCTGACCATCTCGGATACGGCCGAGGTCGGCGGGGGAATGAAGCCGGTATGGTCGTCCGACGGCAGGTGGATCTTTTTCCAAGTGGCCGAGAACGGTTCCACCCGGCTGTATAAAGCCAGTTCGAGGGGCGGGAAAATAACGAAGATCATCGGCGGGAAAATTCATCTGGTCGCGGCGTCATTTGGCAACAAAAAGAATCTCGTCGCCTCGATAATCTCCACCCCCACGATGCCCGCGGAGATATTCGTCTCGAACAATTCGCCAAACGCGAAACCGAAACGAATTACCCGCCTTAATGACGGGCTATTCAAAGATATCGACATTCAAAAGCCCGAGGAAATCATAGTCAAAGGACACGATAACTACCCCGTACACGCCTGGATACTCAAACCTCCCGGCTTCTCGCCGAATAAGAAATACCCGTCGATTTTTCAGATTCACGGCGGGCCGAGAGTGCAATACGGAAATACATTTTTCCACGAGATGCAATACCTGGCGGCGAAGGGATATATCGTTTATTACGGAAATCCCCGCGGTGGGCAGGGCTATGGCCGCAAGCACGCTGAGTTCATCGAGAACGCCTGGGGAAGTTACGATTACGACGACTGCATGTCGCTTGCCCGCCACATGGCCGGGATGAAATATATAAATAAGAGCAAAATGGGTGTCACCGGGGGAAGCTACGGCGGGTATATGACCAACTGGATAGTCGGCCATACCGATTTCTTCAAGGCGGCGGTTACCCAGCGCTCGGTGGTCAATTTCGTATCATTCTACGGCTCGTCCGATTGCGGTTTTGATTTCGACAGGGAGATTCTCGGCGCCCCCTGGAAAAATCTCGATAGCTGGTGGGAGATGTCACCGATCAAGCATGTGGCCAAAATAAAAACGCCGCTTTTGATAATTCACTCCGAGCAGGATTTAAGATGCCCCATAGAGCAGGCCGAACAGTTGTTTATCTCATTGAAAAAATTAAAAAGAAAAGTCGAGTTTGTCCGGTTTCCCGGCGAGCCTCACGGTTTATCGAGATGCGGCCGTCCCGATCGACGTATAGCGCGGCTGGAGTGGATATTAAAATGGTTCGATCGGTACCTGCTCGGTAAAAAGTAGATTCCCGGTCGAACCCGCGGCGATTCCGTAAATTCACCGATTTACGATATTATTGTTGAAAAAACCGATTATCATTATTAAATTCCATAGCCATAGAATCGATCTCGATTCAACCCTAGAAAATGCCAGGACATTGGCGGAGGTAGCCACGATCATGACTAAAAAGAATCTCGAGACGGTATTAAACGAAAACCGGCTTTTTAAACCGTCGGACGAATTCAGTCAAAATAGCCATATCTCTTCGATCGATCAATATCGGGAAATGTATAAAAGAAGTATCGATGATCCCGAGGGTTTCTGGGCTGAAATTGCCGACCAGCTTCATTGGTTCGCTAAGTGGGATAAAGTTCTCAACTCCGATAACGCCCCGTTTTTCAAATGGTTTGAGAACGGTAAAACGAATATCTCCTACAATTGTCTCGACAGGCATCTCGACGGCCCCACCCGCAACAAGGCCGCCCTGATATGGGAAGGCGAACCGGGAGATACCAGGGTTTTGACTTATTGGGATCTCGCCAGGGAGGTAGGCAAGTTCGCCAACGCCTTGAAAAAGCTCGGCATTAAAAAAGGCGATAGAATAGCTATTTATCTCCCCATGATCCCGGAACTTGTTATAAGCCTGCTTGCCTGCGCCCGCTTGGGGGCGGTGCACTCGGTGATATTCGCCGGCTTCTCCGCGGATTCGATCCGCGACAGGGTGGAGGATTGCCAAGCAAAAATGGTTATTACCGCCGACGGAAGCTGGCGGCGGGGAAACGTGCTTCCGTTGAAGAATATCGTTGATGAGGCTATCGAAAAATGCGATTGTATCACCGACGTGGTGGTGGTCAGACGTTCGGAAAGCGGCACGTTGCCATGCCATATCAAAGAAGGCCGCGATCATTGGTATCATCGTATAATCGACGGCGTTTCGTCAAATTGCCCGCCCGAAGAGGTCGATAGCGAGGATACGCTTTTTCTGCTTTACACGTCCGGCACCACCGGAAATCCCAAGGGGGTCATCCATACAACCGGCGGCTATATGGTCTATACCTATCTGACCACTAAATATGTTTTCGATATCAAGCCCGAGGACGTCTATTGGTGCACCGCCGATATAGGATGGGTGACGGGGCATAGCTATATCGTCTATGGCCCGCTGGCCAACGGCGCGACATGTGTTATGTACGAGGGAACACCCGATTGGCCGGATAAAGGACGATTCTGGCAGATCGTCGAAAAATACGGGGTCAACGTTTTCTATACCGCTCCGACCGCCATCAGGACTTTCATGAAATGGGGAGACGACTGGCCGAAAAAATATAATTTGAACTCCCTCAGACTGCTGGGTACGGTCGGCGAGCCTATTAATCCCGAGGCCTGGATCTGGTATCATAAGAATATAGGCGGCGAAAAATGTCCCATAGTCGATACATGGTGGCAGACCGAGACCGGCGGGATAATGATTACTCCTTTACCCGGATGTATCCCCGCCAAGCCGGGAAGCGTGACATTGCCCTTTTTCGGTATCGAACCGGAAATACTCACCGAAGATGGAAAACCGACCGACGCCGGATTATTGGCAATCAAGAAACCGTGGCCGGGGATGTTAAGGGGGATCTACGGCGACCCGGAACGATTCAAGCAGACATACTGGTCTAAATGGGACGGTTTCTATTTTCCCGGCGACGGCGCTAAACGTGATAGCGACGGTTATTACTGGATATTGGGGCGGGTTGACGACGTGGTCAATGTCTCCGGCCACCGGATCGGCACCGCCGAGTTGGAAAGCGTCTTTGTAGAGCACTCGTCTGTATCCGAATCGGCGGTTATCGGTGTGAGTCATTCCATCAAGGGGCAGGCGCTTGTCGCTTTTATAACGGTCCGCGAAGGGGCTAAGGCCGACAGCGAATTGGAGAAGGAATTGAACGAGTGGGTGGCAAAGAGGATCGGTAAATTCGCCGCACCGGAGCGGATCATTTTCTCCGCCGACCTGCCCAAAACCCGTTCGGGCAAAATCATGCGCCGTCTGTTACGCGATATCGCCGACGGCACGGCGTTGGGCAACGTGACTACCCTGGCCGATCCCAGCGTCATAGATTCGTTGAAAGCAAAATACGAGGAAAGCTGATAGGTTTTTGTTACATCACGAAGGTCGTAGGTCAAGACCCCCGCGGTCTTGACAACGGTGGTGTATCAAATCCCAGGGGATTTGACCTACTTTATTAGCACCACCTTAATATTCTCCGACCGTTTCCCCGTCTCCAGCCGTGCGAAATAAACGCCGGAGGGGTAATCATCGGCCTGCCAGGTGACGGCGTGATACCCCGCCTGCTTGTTGCCATCGAATAAGGTAGCCACACGCTGACCGATAATATTGTAGATCTCGATTCGAACGTCAGACTGCGTCGGCAGGCTGTAGCGGATGGTGGTGGTGGGATTGAAGGGGTTGGGGTAGTTTTGAAATAGGGCGAATTTCTCGGGAAGGTTTTTGATATAATCCTCGATAGCGACCATGACCGAATCTCCGCCACCATAGGCGCCCATGTCGCTGAGGATAGTCCCAAGCCCCCAATCGCAATCAAGCAGGCTGTCTATGATTGCCGGGCTGCCCGTGTCGATGCAGGGGGAGTCATACGGATCACCGCATTCGGTGGACATGAGATGGAAATCGCCGTTTTCGGGATCGCGGAATAGGGGATCTGAGTCAATATTGCCTTCGCCTTCCCAGCCGCCTTGGATGTTGTTATACAAAATCGTAGGATAAGATGAACTATATACCACGATTGGTGGAATATTAATATCCCATATAATATTATGGTAAATATCAGGACTTGAACCATAAATATAGATAATACCTTCACTAGCCTGATTATTTATTATAACATTATTGGCTATTATTGAATTGCCATACCACATACAATTTATGGCACCTCCATATACAGCATTATTGTTCATTATGATATTGTTCTCAATTATATTTAGTGAATTGGCAGTTAAAATACCCCCTCCCATATATCCGATATTATCCTTTATTATATTACTTCTTATAACTGACCATGAATCAAGGCAGCTTATTCCGCCTTCGCTTCCATTTTGAATTGTAAATCCAGTTAAAACGCTTCTATCTCCGATAGATTGAAATGTAATCACTGAACCGGCAGAATCACCGTCAATAATGGTCGAATAAATATATTCGATTTCGCCGGTAGTAAGAAAAAGTGACCCAACTACTATATCACATGCACAAAAGGATATATTTTCCACATACGTCCCCGGTTGGACAAGCACCGTGTCGCCGTCGGAGGAGGCGTCGATACCCTCCTGGATGGTTAGGTAGTCGGCCGGGATGTTGATAACGGTGGCAAACGCCGATACCGCGAAACAGAGTATCGTAATTATTGCCGTTATTATAATCCTGTTCATATCAGCCTCCTCGGCTACGCCTTTATTAAAGCCTCAGCGTTAACAAATATAGGCGTATATCCACGTTTGTAAAGGGGAAAAAGAGGGTGATTCTGGAGCGGATCTCATCGACTTGTTGTGACCTCTATACCTGGCAGGCGGTCATAATAAATTATGACACGCAGGCTACCGATATTTCCGCGCGGGCAGCCCCGCCTTAGGCGAGTTTTCTGCCCGTTGTGTCGGGAAAGGAGAGGCTGTGCCAAAAGATGGTTTAAGCAGTCTTTGCGAAGAGTGTTAGCGACGAAGCAATCTCCATAACTCAAGAAATTGCTTCGTATTGCTCGCGATGGCAGGTTTGTGTTATTAGTTGAAAAAACCAATGTTTTTCACTTTTGGCGCACCGGGAGGTACGCCAACCAAAATCGCAGTTTGTATTCCGGTAATCAAGCTCCGCTTGGCTGCCGCGCTCGGAGGTTACTAAGCAAGAGCTTGGCAACCAGGGGATAATTCTGTCCTTGAAATTTCTAACACATACAGCAATGATAAATATTCTGGTTTTTCAAGACGCTCTATGCTTTAGGTCACTCTTTTATTCGATTTTTTATCGAAAAACAATATTCTATCCATCGAAAAACGAGCCGATATACGCTCGCCCACATGATATTCTTTTTCGGCGACAATTTTAATTTCATCTCCGCTTGACGTCTTGATGTAAAGCAACACAGACCGTCCCAGATTCTCAAGCGAAATCACCTCGCCTGAAAAATCGCCTGTCCGATCGATCGTTATATCTTCCGGCCGGATCCCCAAAATCGCCTGCTTCGGTATATTCTCGATACCTCCGCTAAGATTGATCTTTAAGCCGCCCACCGAATTAAATCTACCCTCCTCTATCGCCCCCTCGATTAAATTCATGGCTGGAAAACCCAGAAATCCGGCCGTGAATAGATCGGGAGGGTCGTTGTAAAGCTCGTTGGGGGGGCCGGAGGAGACGATTTCGCCCTCTTTCATGATGAATATCTTATCGGCCAGGCTCATCGCCTCCACCTGGTCGTGGGTCACGTAAATCGACGTTCCGTTTACGCGTCGGTGAAGAGCCAGAATCTCACCGCGCATCCTCATACGCAGTTCGGCGTCGAGATTGGAAAGCGGCTCGTCAAACAGGTATAGCCGCGGTTTCCTGACAATTGCCCGTCCCAGGGCGACCCGCTGTCTCTGGCCGCCGGAAAGCTCTCTGGGCTTGCGATTTAACAGGTCCTTCAACCCGAGAAGATCGGCCGCCCAGTTAACGGATTCCTCGGTATCTTTTTTCGGGGTATTTCGCGCCTTTAAACCGAACTCGAGATTCTGCTTTACGGTCATATGAGGATAGAGGGCGTAATTCTGGAAAACCATGGTAATATCGCGCCGTTTGGGCTCCCAATCGGTGATATCATCGTTGTCGAGGAAAATCGTACCTTCATCGGGTTTTTCCAGGCCGCAAATCAGACGTAATAAGGTGGTTTTACCGCATCCCGACGGCCCCAGAAAGACTGTCATCTGTCCGTCATCAACTTGAAGGTTGATATTATTCGCCGCCATCGCCCCGTTGGGGTATTTTTTAAGGATATTTGAGAGCCGAAGTTTCATATCTTAAGATATTATAGAGCCAATATCTCCTTTTCTCAACGAAAATTCATATTAGCGGAACATGGGGGAATAAATCGCTGTTAGTTTTGTATGTAAAGGCGGTCGGGAGGATTAAGGCTCGATCGCGCGACAAAAAATTTAATTGCTCTCTTCCATGGGGATCAGGAGCCGGCTTTATCAAGAGCCGGTTTTTTAATTCATCGAAAATTATATGAGATTTTGAGTTATTCCGCTACAGGCGGGAATGTTTTTCACTTTCGATTGTATATAATATGTGAACGCCCAAAAAGATAAATGCCCTGTCGAGAGAAAGAGGGTGATCGACGATAGATTTTCCCGGCAGGCCATGGTGCATCGAGAATCATTGCTGCATCTGGCGAGAAAGCTAACCGGGGATTACTGCAGCGCGGAAGATTTGACTCAGGACACTTTTTTAAAAGCGTTCCGGGCGTTCGACCGGTTCGACGGCAATACCCGGTGCAGGGCCTGGTTGAAAAAGATTATGCTCAACACTTATATCAACATGTATAATCGTAAACAAAAGGTGCTCTTTATTAACAGGGATAACGGAAAGCTTTCCGAACTTCCCGGACGACAAGAGGAGGCTTACCCTCACGGTTATGAACTTAACGAGGAAAAAATCCTGCGCAATTTCGTGTGCGACGAAATCAGATTCTCGCTTCTTTCTCTTCCCCCGGAATACAGAGAGACTGTAATTCTCTACGATATGCTCGGATATCCGTATAGAGAAATTGCCGATATGCTCTCACTCCCTGTCGGCACTGTGAAATCCCGTCTTTTCAGAGGACGTAAAACGCTCAAGAAAAGCTTAAAAGAAAGTTTCGGGAACGGGAACGGCCCTAAAAAGACCGCCTGCGGCTGATCGTATCCGATAAATTATAGGCCATATAATCCATCAAATAAATCTTGACTTTACAGCCAATTTTGGCCTAAAGAATGATACTGTTGTCCACTTAATCCTATTCGAAGGAGGGAAAATGGACTTTAAGAAAGTGCTCATCGCCGCCATCGTTGTATTCGTCGCCCTGGTTGTTACCGAACTGATTATCCATTCCGGGATACTGGGCGGTTCGTACGGTCCGCTGGCCGAGCAGGGCGTTTTCAGGCCCGATGATCAGATGAAATCGTATCTGTGGGTGATGATCATAAACGGCCTGGTATTCTCATTTTTTTTCGTGTTCATATTCGCCAAAGGATACGAAGGTAAGGGAATCGTCGAGGGCGTACGTTACGGCGTCTATATCGGCTTCTTCTGGATTTTCGTCAACTCCTTCAATTCCTTCGCCATATTCCAGATACCTTACGGCCTCGTCTGGTACTGGATAATATTCGGTTTCATCCAGACGATCATCTACGGTATCATCGCGGCGTTGATCTACAAGCCGAAATCTGCCTGAGGAAGTCAGGCGGTCGGGATTTCGAGCGATCCTGATTAAGCCCCTCGGGTTTAAGGCAATACCTATTTTCAACCGGTTACGATTCGGCCGGGTCCGGACATAAATCCGGCCGATAATACCTGTTGTTATTTTCATGTTTTTGTTTATATTATGGCGCTTGATCTTTAAATCGAAAACAATTTCAATCTCTTCCCGAACGGAGGCACTTATGAGGTTTGTTAACGGATTATTGCTGATGTTGCTTTTGGTTTCGGCGTCATTCGGTGGAAGTATCGACCCGATGCTCGAAACGAAAATCGAGGGCGCGGATCAGTCGACCTTATTCTCAACGCTGATATTCATGACTGAACAGCTCGATGTTCAAGCGCTGAAGCATCAGCATAACCTGATTCAAGCTACAAGAGCGCAGAGGCATTTCGAGGTTATCACGGCGTTGCGGGAAATCACGACCAACACTCAGCCTGATTTATTGGCGTATCTCGCCGACGCGCAGGCTTTCGGGGAGGTCGGTTCCTTCCGTGGATTCTGGATCACCAACATGATTGTGGCGGAAATGAACGCCAATATGATTCGCGAAATCGCATCCAGAAGCGATGTCGATATGGTTTACTCCGATTTCGAAGGAGAGATTATAAAGCCGATTATCGAGGAAGTCGATGATCCGCCGGTAATTTCAAGCGTGGAAAACGGCCTTCGGGCGGTCCGCGCCGATAGCATGTGGATGCTCGGATATACCGGCGAGGGAAGGCTGATCTGCGACCTGGACACCGGTGTCGACGGTAATCATCCGGCCCTGAATCACAGTTGGCGCGGTTCCAACGGCTACACGCCGCGGGAAAGCTGGCTCGATACATCCGACCCCAGCAGCCGGTTTCCTTTCGACGGCAACGGACACGGAACCCATACCACCGGGACAATTTGCGGTAGAAGCACGACAACCGCCGATACTATTGGCGTGGCTATTGACGCCCAATGGATTGCCGCCAGGGCTATCATCACTGGCGGTAACGTGGCCATGGCTTTCCAATGGGCCGCCGATCCCGACGGCGATCCCAATACCATCGAGGACGTACCCGATGTAATTTCGAATTCCTGGGGCGCCATAGGGGGTTGCCCGCAGACATACTGGAACCTGATAGACAACTGCGAAGCGGCCGGCACCGTGGTGGTCTTCGCCGCTGGCAACGAAGGCCCGGACCCTTCCACTCTCAGAATCCCCGCCAATAGGGACACGACACCTGTCAATTGTTTCTCGGTGGGCGCTATTAACGGCAATTACAGTAACTATCCCATCGCATCGTGGTCCTCGCGCGGTCCGTCGCGGTGTAACGGTGAAATCAAACCCGAAATAGTGGCTCCCGGTGTCAGCGTCAGATCATCGGTGCCCGGAGGCGGTTACCAGGGCGGCTGGTCGGGAACATCCATGGCCTGCCCGCATGTGGCCGGGGCTGTTGCCCTGTTGAGACAGGTCAACCCCAACGCCACCGTAGATACCATAAAATGGGCATTGATGGAATCGGCCACCGATCTGCCTTTTAATGATCCGGACGGTGAGGACAACACCTACGGGCATGGCATTATCAATATCTTGGCCGCTATGGAACTTATCCCGGAGATAAACGCTCCGTACCTGTTTCCCAACGCCGTATATATCGACGAGCCTAACGACAACTACCCCGATCCGGGCGAGACGATCGATCTTTCTATCCGGATCAGGAATACCGGCATTGACGCGATAAGCGTATCCGCGATTCTATCAACAGATGATCCTTTCGCCACGGTCTTATTCGACTCGGTTTATTTCGGCGATATCGCTGGAAATGACACGTCGGTTACGGCAGATCCATTTTCGGTATCTTTCTCGGAGGAAACCCCGAATGGACATCTTGTCGCTTTCGATCTCGATATAACCGCCGACGGTTATAGCGCGGCAAGGTCGATTTCAATATTGGTCGGCCGTCTGGAGGAACCCGCTATCGCCACCCATGATATCGGAAACGTAAAATTCACAATCTCTAATTTCGGGCAATACGGCCTCGATCCGGGAGGCATGAACGGTGCCTGGCCGGGGGTCGGATTCAAAATGCCTCAATACGGCCCCAATCACCTGTTCGAGGGCGCGTTGTTTATAGGCGACGGCCCTACGCGGGTTTCAAACGGCGCCAGGGACGAGGATCAGAATATCGCCGATGATTTCGTGGCCATGGCCGATATCACGGACGCAGAACCGGGCCCCTTCGCCGACCAGGAATTCTACACGTCATACACCGATCAGGCGGCGAATAATCCTCTTGGCATTACAATCGATCAGAAAACGTTCGCTTTCGCCGATTCCCCGGACGACGATTATGTCATTTTCGAATACACCATCACCAATACCGATGGGCAGGATCTCGAAAACGTTCTGGTGGCCCATTTCGAGGACTGGGATATGCCCTGGAATACAGCCACTGATAGAGTGAATTTCGATAGGGAGAGGAACCTCGGTTACCAATACTACAGCAATACCTACAGAGGCCATGTTGTTCTTTCGGAGATGGGTGTATACTCGTTCATGGCGCTCGATAACGAACAACATGTTTACCCTCCGAATTTCACCATGGAGGACAAATGGGAATATATGAACGCCGGCACGGTAGATACGGCGATCACCACCATGAGAGATTGCTCCATCATAATCACTACGGGCCCCTACGATATCCCGTCCGGTGAATCCGTTGTCGCGGCCATAGCCATTCTTGGCGGAGCATCGCTGGCCGACCTGCGGGACAACGCCGACGCCGCTATCGCGCGTTACGCCGGGATGACCTCTGTCGATGATAATCCGGCTCAGCCGGATAACTTCTTCCTCTCGCAGAATTACCCGAATCCGTTCAACGCTCAAACGACCATTGAATTCAACGTGCCGTCGATACAACAGGTTAAGCTCGAGGCTTTCGACCTGCTGGGCAGAAAGGTCGCGGTATTGGTTGACGATCGCCTCGAGGCCGGCGGCCATATCGTAAACTGGGATTGTTCGGAGCTGCCGTCGGGTGTCTATTTCTACCGCCTGATCGTGGGTGAAAACTCAGCGACAAAGAAAATGACACTTCTGAAATAAGGAACCCGACCCGCAATATAACGGGTATCGGACGTTTTTTCTGAATAAGGAAAGGACCGGCGATTATGCCGGTCCATCAGGCTGATGACAAAAGGGAGTTTTTAAAGACTCCCTTTTGTTTTTGAATATTTTTTTATGAGCATTCGTTTTTTCTTTTAAATCGATGACATTTGAATTTCAGGTTGATTCAATCGCGATATGAAGCGTAATTGTAGCCAATAATTGATAATATAGCCCGTAGCCGGGGTTTTGCAAAGACCCCGGAGCCTAGTTCCGAGATCCCCGTAGGATCCCGGCTACATATACCACCCTCTCTTTAATAGGCGGGTCTTTCCAGACCCGCATCCAGGTCAATCGATCCGGGACTATGTGCGTGGTGTACGTCCTCGTGCGCCACGATACCCGCGAGTGTTGGCGCACCGGGAGGTACGCCAACCACGGAAAATTCAATTCTTGACATACCATACGTTTATCCCATAGTTAATCAAGGCGGAGGCCCGGCCTCGCTCGGGCCTGACCGCCTGAATAACCCGGGGGGGGGGATACTCGCTCACAAAACCACGGTCGTTTTTTGTGTCAATTGTTTTTCCGAACGACCGCGAGGTTCGTGATTCACGTCCGCTCTTTGGAAATCACTTTCGCCAAATCACCCGTGCGGAAACCAACGCTGTATAACGGGCGTTTGGTTGAAAAGAACGAGCGTTACCGTATCCATACACAAGATCGGATATGGTATCATACAAGTCAAGCATTTTTTTTTAAAATGAGAAGATTTTTACGTGAAAAAAGATAATCCAAAGAATATCATAAAGATAGCGGCAGAAAATTTGGCTAATAATGTTGAGAAGTTTTTACGCTTAAGGGGCTGGAACCAGTCCCGGCTAGCTAAAGAATCAGGTATTAGCCGTGGAAATATAAGTGAAATAGTGACCGGTAAAGCGCTACACATCGAGTGGTATACACTTTTTAAAATTGCCAATGCCTTTGAATGTTCTATGGACACTCTCGTTGCGGGCGAAAATATTAAGACAATTGATAATCCTGAAATTCAAGAAATGGTCGACGTTATGCCCCCGGAGGCGAAGCTCTTTTTCCGGTCGACGGATCAGATTCCAATGGAAAACGTCAAGGTTATCCTGGATTTGATTAGAATAAGCGTCAAGGAGATCGACGCGTCCGTCAAAAAAAGAAAAAAATAGCCCGTGGCCGGGGTCCTACGAAGACCCCGGGCTCCGCTCCCGAATCCCCTCGAAATCCCAGCTACAATATAACCTGCTCTCTTTAATAGGCGGTTTTTTCCAGCCCCGCATCCTGTGTCAATCAATCCGGGGCTAGCCCAGGACTAGAAAGTCCTGGCTATTAATTCAGATTGTGCGTGGTGTACGTCCTCGTGCGCCACGATACCCGCGAGTGTTGGCGCACCGGGAGGTACGCCAACCACGGAACATCAAAATACCTTAAAATCAAAGATCGCGGTTATGAGGTTGTGACTGTCTCGGAGCTTTTGAAAAACGAGTCTTGATCGCGACATACCTTTCCCCGCCTTTGATCGGAAAAAGCCTTCCGCCCCATCGCTGAATCCCCATTGGCTATAATACGCGTTTGTAGTAACTCAAAGGCATTACGACGTTTACGGCATTCGCTCTACAAGCATACCCCAAGAGCCGTTTACTGACCTATAGCTATTCTTGTCAACAAAACAGCCAGTTATATAAAAATATTATATTGGTCTAAAATTTGCCGATATAATAATGACAATAAATTTGGTAAAAATAAAATACTAATGCCGGGAGGATTAACTATGTTCAACGAACCCAATGGTATTATTAAGGTTGCTCTTTCCATACTGTTCTTTCCCCTCTTTTTCCAGAGCGCGTTTTTAACATTTGCCTGGGGCGTCAATGATCAATTCTGGATCAGTATGGCCAAGAGACTGTTCATACTTTTACCAACGCTCGCGGTGATACTGGGATGCTGGGTCACTATGGCCTGCATCTTAACCGTATTAATGAGACAGAGGCGGGTGGCGTTTCTGATCACTTTACTCGTAACCTGGTGGGATTTGGGAAAATCGATCGTCTATTTCTGGGGCGGAATTATTCGGTTTTTCTTCAACCTGGCGGGCGCGCTGGTAGGGTTATTCAAAGTGGCCATATTCGGAGTATGGTCGGTGGTGCAGGAGATTATTTATACGCCGTTTCGGCTGATCAAGGGATTGAGCCAGAATGTCCTCAGCTCGCCGGTACCGTGGGTGGCGGTGTTTATGACCGTCTTCTGGTGCATTATAGAGGCGCTTATTTTCACCTATGTCACAACGCCCCTGGTTGTCGATACGTTCTCCAATATTACCGGGGAAAACCTGCCGGTTAATTTTATCCGCATCCCGCTGTTTCTGTTTTTGTCGTTCATGATTCTCGGGAGTTACGCCGTACTGTCGACCTTCGTGGAATCGGTGAAGAGTAAAAGTATATCGTCGATTATAGGTATCGGTGTTATCGAGACGATCGTGCTTTTAGTGGAAGTCGTGTTTCTTTACAGGGAATTTGTCGATTCGCTGGTGCCGTGGTTCGCGCAGTACTCGGAGAATTTCGAACTTGGCATACTCGGCACCCTGGGTATCTCGTGCTTCGTCTGGTTCGGAATCAGGTCGCTGTCGTGGTTCCTTTTTGCCTCTTACGGTACCCCGACTATTATGCTTATGATTCAGGGTAAAGGCGTGGTTATGTTCAGCGCCAACGAGAACGGCAAAAGCCGTCTGCTCGGTGTATCGTCGGAGTTCGTAAGCAGGATCAAAAGCGAAACCCAATGGATCCAGATGAAAGGCGAGGAGCTTCTGGCCTCGTTTATTTTACCGCCGCTCCAGGTTATCGCGGCCTGCATAAATTTCAGTACCCTTTTACTTTCTTCGAATCATCTGTTCGATCTTCCCTTCACAAGCTTAAAGTCCATTAAGAACTCCCGGGATCTGATAGACGAGATTTCCGGGAGAACTAAAAGGAAAACTAAATCGGAGGCGAAGGTTCATGAAAAATCAGAGGAATATCAAAATGTTTAAATTCAAGGCGTCGCTACTGGCGTTATGTTGCCTTACGCTGGCGTTGTGCGGATGCGGTTTTTCGAGCGATGGTCCGAAACCGCGGTTATCGATGTTTGTCGGCGTGGATATCAGCGGATCGTTTATCAACGGCGGTTATTTCGATGATTCCATTGACTTTTTGGCTAATTACCTCTACGGACATCTAAACGGTTACGGCGGGCTCGAGGTCCCCAGGGTGTTGTTTGTCAGTTCCATCGGGGGCGCCCGGGCCAACGAACCCAAAACCTTCTACCCGATACAATCGTTTCAGAACAAGTCGGTGGAGGAGATAAAAGCCAAGTTGGTCGAGATTTTTCCCAAAGACGAATCGAATCCGTTTACGGATTACAACGCCTTTTTCGAACAGGTAGCGTTGACGATCAAGAATAAGAATCTCGTACTGCGGCCGATCTCCATCGTCATGATCAGCGACGGTATACCGGACGTTAAGCGTAACGGCAAGACTGATTTCGGAAGCCTGGTAGTCAAGCCGCTGGAAAAGCTGGCCAGAAGCGTGACAATTCGTCTTCTCTACACAAACCCCGTGGTCGGCAAAAGCTGGCAGACCAAGGTAAAACGAAGCCGGGTCAAGATCTGGACTCAGGACGCCGACGTTTTGGTTTCATGGAAAGACCCCAAGATCTTTCTTCCCGATACCCCTTTTGAGGAGCAGATCCGATTTTTCGACTGGATCAAGGATAATATCGATTTCGGAATTCGTTCCCGGCGTGTGGATTAAGATTAGATAGATTGAAAGTAAGTTTGTAGCCGGAGTCTTGTAAAGAGTCCGAACCAGACTACGGCTCTTCCGGCGGGCATTGCTCGCATGGCACAAGCGCCGGCGATCCGGTCTTGAGTTTGGAGAACCCGGCTATAACATCGGCAACATTGAAAGAGCATGAGTTGTTGACATCGGCGGCGATGGCCCAGAAATCGCCGCTTTCGGGCGGGCATTCGCAGATCAACGCGGCCTCCGGCTGATCTATCTTGAGTTTCGAA